>Ga0302277_1000161_pt1 | contig 51680 bp, 41 predicted proteins | sample III_Bog_N3_1_FD_198759 | JGI IMG/M metagenome (GOLD analysis project Ga0302277, IMG submission 198759) | Peat permafrost microbial communities from Stordalen Mire near Abisko, Sweden - III_Bog_N3_1 | ecosystem: Environmental > Terrestrial > Soil > Wetlands > Peat | place: Sweden: Abisko... | reverse complement strand
TCCATTCAGATGCCACTGACGATTGGAAGAACTTATCAAAAAGTTTTCTCTGGTCTTCTGGCCTTACGCCAATGCCTGTATCGGAGACACTCAATCTTACGCCTTTAGAATCAGCGATCATTCTCACAGTGATTCCACCAGCTGGAGTATATTTTATAGCGTTATCGACTATATTCATGATTGCCTGACGGATCTTGTTCTCGTCACCAGAAATTACAGGTATTTCATGATTGACCTGATCAAAATATACATAAAGGTTTTTCTTTTCCGCTTTTGGTTTTAACTCTTGTAGAATATCAGTGACAGTATCTCGCAAATTTACATTACCGAACTCAACCCCTTCACCAGATTCCAGAGTACCAGAATCTAAAATACTAGAAGTGAGATTTATTAAGTGTTCGCTAGATTGGAAAATCGTATTTATAACTTCAATTTGCGCCGGGCCAAGCTTGCCATAGTCCCCTTCGACCAGCATTGAGGCATAGCCCTTAATTGCTGTGAGTGGTGTGCGAAGCTGATGAGCGATAACCATCGACTGGTCTTCTTTGGTCTGTCCCAATGACAACAATCTTTGATTGAGAGCCGCGAGATCGTCTTCTTTTTTTGAGAGGACTTCATAGTGCCACATGTCTTTTAAGACTATGACAATCAAAAGAATCGTTCCGGCCGTAAGACTTATTAACCAGGCGATCAGAACATTCAAATCAACACCGGATAAAAATGTCTTATCAAAAAGAAATTGCATATTTTTATTTTTTTAAATTTATTTTTATTATATTTCAATTTAAAGCCCATAGCCTCATGCGACATGGATATAGCACCGACTTTATTTCAAGAATTTCTTTAGCTCGCTTATTATAGCATCTTTTTTTATTTCTGACTGCTTTCTATCCGCAAGATTGCGCAAAGCGACAATATCTTTTTGCTTCTCGTTCGCGCCAAAGATCAAAGCGAAAGGAATAGACTTCGATTCGGCAAAGGCATACTGTTTTTTAAAGTCAGCGGTCTTATAGTAAACCTCGGTGTTAATACCTATAGATCTCAAATCCGTAGCCATGCTTAGATAATCGTCTTGTAAGGTTTCATCTAGATTTAGAATTAACAATTGCGTTACTCCTGATTTTTCTATATGTCCCAATTCCTGCATAGCAGCAAAAAGCCTGTCGACCCCAAAGGAAACGCCCACAGCTGGAATATCTTTACCAATGAAAAGTTTTATAAGACTGTCGTATCGCCCGCCACTAGCTATAGAACCGAAGCTTTTGCTTACTGCATTCTCAGTGATATATGTTTCGTAAACTGTAGATGTGTAATAATCCAATCCTCGAGCCAAAGAAAGATCAATCTCAACATTCTTTACGCTCATTCCTTTGAGCGCATCAAAAACGGCGTTAAGTTCGGCTAAACCTTCAACACCCTGAGGATCTTTGAGAATATTTTTATTCAGCAGGCTCTTTAAAGATTTTATATTCGGAGTCGTAACAACAGAAAGTTTAATCAGTTCTTTTGCTTTAGGCTCAGTCATCCCGACGGTCTTCTTTAACTCTTCTATTACGCCATCGCTGCCAATCTTCTCTATCTTATCGATAGCCCTGATCGCATCGATCAATTTGTCTTCCGGCACACCAGCGAAACGCATTATCGCGTTCAAAAGTTTGCGGTTATTAACTTTGATAATAAATTTATCTATACCAAGGCTGAACAAAGAAGCTTCGATTACGGCGATACACTCGGCATCGGCAATACCAGCTTCGGCACCAATGACATCCGCATCACATTGAATAAATTCACGGAATCTACCCTTTTGAGTATTTTCGGCACGCCAAACAGGAGATGCTTGATAACGTTTGAAAGGCATCGGCAATTTTCCCTGATACTGTGCGACCACGCGTGCCAACGGAACAGTCAAATCATAACGCAAAGCAACGTTGCGATCGCCATGATCTTTGAATCGGTACATCAGCTGCTCGCCTTCGTCTCCATACTTTCCAGCAAGGACGTCTTCATATTCTAAAACCGGTGTCTCTAAAGGTTCAAAACCAAAAAGCTCATAAGTATCAGTTATGGTTTTAATCATTTTTGTTCTAGCGATCTGCTCTTCTGGGAGGTAATCGCGAAAACCTTTGAGTGTGCGCGGTTCTATTAATTTCATGCGCTAATAATAACATAAAAACACTGGCTTGTCATGATTAGATTTTTATGGTACTCTTATTAACTCTAACAAGTTTAGAGGAGGAATAAAATTTGTCGGCGGACATACGTGGAGGTAGATTGCCATGAGTAACATCGCAACGTTAGTACCCATGGCAGAAGAAGCTGCCATTGCAAGAGAACGACTTTTTGAAGAGATATCTAACTTCGTAGAAGCACTTTCGATCGCCTTTGACCTTAAGGGACAGAGGCGGGCTGAATTACCAATCACAGATGGATGGACTCTCAGCAGAAATGCTGAGAAGTGGGCTATCTTCAAAGAAGTTGGAAATGGACCAATGCTGGAAATCAGTAGTAGGTCCAGGTCACTAACAATAATGCAGCTCTTTATGAGATCGCTCACTCCTGAACTTCTGGATGGCTTGGAGTTCACCTTTGCCGAAATGGCGAACCGTTCAGAAATTGGCAGTAAGCTTCTACATAAGGTAACTGAAAAGTTGATTGGCGCAACAACGGTCATTCAAAGGGACTCAGCCGGAAATGTGGTTCTCTTAGTAAGAGTGCCAAAGGGTCAACAGACTGCCATCCTTCCTGTGATAGCGAAAACTCACGAACATGTGTGCAAGAAGGAAATCGGCCCCAATGGAATCGACCTAAAAATAATTTTTCCGACAAAGTAAACAAGAATCGCCCCCAACCTTATGGCTGGGGGCGATTTCAATTTATTATCTATTCCTTTTAAAAATCTATTCCTTTTTGAGCGAGGATACCTTTATAGTAAGGGTGCTTTATCATATTTATTTCTGAGGCTAAATCGGATATAGCCAAAATTTTTGGAAAGGCATCATGTCCTGTGTAAACCAAATAGCTATCCGATGGCCTCAAACGTATCAAATCAATGACTTCTTTTTGCGAAATTAATTTAAGTTCCAGAGCTGAAATCAATTCGTCTAAAATAACTAACTCATATTTACCACTCTTTAAAATCTTTGCGGCATAAGCCAAAGCGTCTTTTGCCGCTTGCACATGAATAGCTCTCGCTTTTTTATCTCCAAGAATTCCGACAAATCCCTTGCCCATTTGGGCATTTTTTATTTTCCCGATTTTTCTCTTTGATTTTGGATCGACAATCGTGTTCTCAAAAAAATATATTTCCGAAGATAAAGGCCATTCCCCTCCCTCATAAGTTTTGCCCTTCGCTGGACGAGCAGCCTTAACAAACTGCAAAATAAAAACATTCATACCAGCCCCTGCAGCACGCGCAGCCAAACCCATAGCCGCAGTAGTCTTACCTTTGCCTTTGCCATAATAAAAAATATTCAGGCCAACCCTAGGAGTTTTTTCCATACCAACATTATAAAACAAAGAAGACCGCCAAAACAACAGCGGTCTTCCAAGTTCTTACTGATTGATACGATAATTGCACTAGATCTCCTGGTGCTCTTTGACTGCCATTTGATATAGGCTCATCTCCCGTGAGCCAATAGATTGAAGGCTGAAATAGATCATCTCCATGAGTTTAGTACATCTGTCTGCCTCATGATTCCAACCATTCCTGTGGGCATTTTTGTTGGTCTTGATTACTTCCATAATTCTTTCAGAGATTTTAGATCTGGATTTATCAAAGCTCTGGATTTCAATCCAAAGCGCACAATGTTTTTCTCTTAAAGAATCGAACTCCATAGATTGCGCCCTAGCCATGTCCAGGCACAGATCTATCAAACGGACGTTCAATGACTTGTAGACAGAACTCAGTGCAAAAACATCCTCAATCAGTGTCATGAAGCCTCCTTCACTTTCATTGCATAGTAATCTATTAAATCGGCCAGGTCAAATCCCTAAGGTAATCTGAATCTTTTCAATCGTTATAGGAATATATAAATAACCCAGTAAGTAAAAGTGATACTCGAAGACCTTAGAATTGCTAATTCCAATCAGTCCACAGTATCAAAAGAAAAAGGTCTTTATCAGTCGTAGACACGAAAGGGAGAACTTCTTATACGGCTTGCGACGCCCTCGGCGCTTGGTGTTGCCGTATAAGAAGTCCTACCTTGAGCAAGCTACGACTGATAAAGACCTTAATGCTAGTACTGTGGACTGATTGGGTAAAAATAATTAAAGATACATTAGCTCTTTCAATTTTGAGTCGAGTTCGCTGTAAAAAATAAAAATTACCATGAGACGTACTTACTGGTACGGCGAATGGTAATTTTTATTTTTTACAGATGAAATCGGCCAAAATTGGAAGAGCTAGGATACTAGCCGCACTTTGAATATCCACATTCTCCACACTTCATACACCCTTCCTGCATAATCAACATATTTGAACAGTTCGGACAGACAGGAACGCTTCCCATGTCAGCGATAGAAATTCTCGTGCTATTTGTAGATAATGGGCCGGTAGCCTGCGCGACCTTTTCGACTATTTTGACTTCGGCGACTTCTTCGATCTTTTTGTTCGATTCCGCGCTCTCACCGGTATCTTGTTTGCTCTTGAATTCCAATTGCAGCTTTTGCTGATTCTTATTTGTATGTCTCTCAATTACTTTGCCGATTGCATCAGGCAAAGAGTAAACCATCTCACCGTCGGAGAACGCAACTTCGGTGCTGCGAATCCCTTTAATCTGTTTGATAATCTGATCGACAGCGACACCAGAACGTAAAGCCAAAGAAATCAAACGACAGATCGCTTCGGACTGTGCGGCAAAGAATCCACCGGACTTGCCCAAAGTCGCAAAGACTTCGAAAGGACCATGCTCGTCTTCGTTTATCGTCACGAACAAACTGCCATACGGAGTATTAGTCTTGTAAGTCGTTCCATACATTTCGGAAGGACGGACTCTTGGAATGATTTCGTACTTTGTTCCGTTCTGGAACAATTGCTTGACGATCACTTTATGATTATGACCATCGACATGCATAATCTGTTCTTCCGCGTCTACTAATGTTTTTTCCGCTTCCACTTTCAAATTAGCGGCGGCGACTTTGTCCGCTTCTGCCTTTTCAGCCTTATCTTCTTTCTCTTGCATCTGTTCAATGACGTCCTTACCAAGATTGTTCACATCAGTCGCCAGGATCTGCTCGTCGCGAGAAGCATCTCGATAGATTGTTCCGCCTTTGCAACCAAGATCATACATCATTTCATATAACTTTTTGGTTGCTTCTACAGTATAATTTGTTGGAGCATTACAGGTTTTTGAAATTGCCGAATCTGTCCAGCGCTGAATAGCTGCTTGCACTTGGACATGCTCTTCGGGAGCCATTTCCATTGCGTTCACAAAATAATTTGGAAGTTCCTGACCAGGGTGCTCGGCGTACCAATCCTGCGCAATCTTTATTTTCTCTTCATGTACTCCGAGTCTAGCCTTACGGAAGTAGGTCCAAGAAAAGAACGGTTCAATACCTGTGGAAGTTCCGACCATGGTACCTACTGTTCCAGTAGGAGCCTGGGTCAAAATCGTCACATTACGAATTCCATGTTGGCGAACCAAACCACGGACATATTCAGGCATACCCTTCATAAATCCGCTCTCTAAAAATCTATCCGCCTCAAACTTTGGGAAAGCGCCTTTTTCTTTTGCCAAATCAACAGATGCTTCATAAGCGCTAACCGCTATAAACTGATAAAGTTTATCTAAAAATTTAGTGCACTCTTCGCTGCCATAGCGAATCTTTAATCTAATGAGCATTTCCGCCAAACCTAAAGTGCCCATGCCAACTCTGCGTTCAGACATTTGTTGACGACGGTTCTCTTCAAAAAAGTATGGTGTGGCATCAATGACATTATCTTGAAAGCGTACGGCTGTGTGTACAGTCTGTGCCAGTTTACCCCAATCTACATCGACATCACCTTCCGCAACATGCTTGGCCAAATTTACATGGCCCAAGTTACAGACAGCCCAAGGAGCCAAGGGCTGTTCGCCACAAGGGTTTGTGCAAGCCAATGGAGCATAATAATATGAATTGGAATAATAGTTGGCACGGTCAACAAAATACACGCCTGGTTCAGCGGAAGCCCAAGCCGAAGAAATGATTTGATCCCAAATCTCTCTAGCTTTTACGGTCTTGTATTTGATGATCTTCCCGCCGTAAGCTCTCCACTTTTTGATATCACCCTGCATGTTCGACCACTCTTTATGATACAAAGGATCTGACGTATCAGGGAAAACTAAATCCCAATCCTGGTCAGCTTTGACCGCCGCCATAAAGTCGTCAGTTATGCCAACAGAAATATTCGCATTGGTGATTTTCCCCGCTTCCCTTTTGGAATTTATAAAATCTAAAATATCTGGATGCCAAACGTTCAAAATAAGCATGAGTGCGCCACGACGAGAGCCACCTTGTTCAATGAGCCCAGTAACAAAACTATATAATGAGCCCCAGGAAACGGATCCAGAAGATCTTCCATTTACACCTTTAACATAGGCGTATCTTGGACGCAAAGTAGAAATAGGGATACCGACGCCGCCGCCGCGAGAATGGATTTCGGCCATGTCAGCCAGGGTCTTGAAGATGCCCGCGCGAGAATCATCAGGAGCAGGAATGACATAACAATTATAAAAAGTCAGATTCTGTCCCGTACCGGCACCTGTAAAAATTCTTCCGGCTGGAACGTACTGCCAATCATCCATCAAATCGCGGAACTTGCCTTCCCACTCAATCTGTTTTTCCGGAGTCTGCTCCACGCTTGCTATGTGCTTGGCGATACGCTCGAACATTTGTTCCGGCACAGTTTCCAAAGGCTTATCGACATGATCGATATCACGAGTCTCGACTGTACCATCACGAAGAAGAACCCCCACTTGGCGATTTTCTAAATCAAGATTTTCAATCACTCCTATTTCTCTCTGGCCTGTCTTCAAATTAACATTAACGATAACCGTATCACCAATTTTGAAAGTCTCTCTTTTGACGTCTTTGACAGCGTAGCGATCCAAAAAGATTTTTTCCCCTAATTCAGCAAGGGAGTTTTTTGTTCTATTTTGCAGATTTTCTTGAGGCATGATTTTTATTAATTAACTAAAGTTTTTGTAATTCTTGCTTGAACTCTTCGATATCTTCGAACTGTTTGTAGACGGAAGCGAATCGCACATAAGCAACCTTGTCTACTTTTTTGATATTCTTCATGACAATCTCGCCTATCTTTGAACTGTCTATTTCCGGATCGGCGGCCTTCTGGATTTCTTGCTCAATATGTGAGATTAATTTGCGGAAATTCTCATCACTTATTTGGCGCTTTTCAAAGGCTCGACGTATCCCGCGTTCAAGCTTATCACGGGAATAAATCTCGCGCAAACCATTACGTTTTTTGATCGTCAGGTCCAAAATTTCCATTTCTTCATACGTGGAAAATCTAAAGCCACAAGAGGTACATTCGCGGCGCCTTCTGATTGCAATACCATCTCCCGCCACTCTGGAATCGATGACTTTAGTGTCCTCATTGTTACAATTTATGCAATGCATTTTTATTGGCTTTTTAGAATGATTATGGCGAGATGAACAATGCTCCCGGATACCTATTTTAACGATTTTTCTTTGTTTTGGTTTCTAAGTCTATCTAGCAGATAAACACAACATGTTGTGTCTATGAATAAAGTATATCACTATATCTAGTGTCAGGCAAAAATCAGAAAAAAAGCTTTTACCTTAGTAATTTTTTCTTGTGATTTGTAAAAAATGATGCAAAAAGTCGCTCGGTGGATAACCAAATATCCACAGAAAAAACGCTCCGAAGAGCGTTTTTTGATTTTGCGTATTGAATTTTTAAAGAACCGAGATCTATCATTGCGATTGCTTGCAATTTACATTGATTAACTGGCTCCTCCACCAGTTTTACGAAGAGTTTAGGTGTAAAGACATCTAATATATAAGCTTTGCGCTTAGGAATATTTAACTCTTTGATTTTTTTTATTTTTGTTTCTGATTTAGCTCTTAATTTTGAGAACTAAATCGGCAATCGACTATTGAAGTTATGTTCATACGATACATACCTTCAATTACCTGTGCATTATAGCACGTTTTTACGCTTTGCGCAATGGGATTAGAGACAGGCACGTGCCTGTCCCTTTCTGAAAGCTAGCTAAAACATTAGCTCTTTAAATTTTGAGTCGAGTTCGCTGGAAAAAATAAAAAATGTCATGAGACGTACTTTTAGTACGGCGAATGACATTTTTTATTTTTTCCAGATGAAATCGGCCAGAATTTAAAGAGCCAACTCTATTTCATTTTTTTGCGGATGAAGGCCGGTATATCCAGCTCATCATTATTTTCTTCAGGTTGAGTATTTTTAAAAACTGGTTTATTTACAGGTTGTTGTTCTTCTTGCTGTTCAGTCTCTTCTACAGTAGTATCAGCAGCTGCATCCTGCTCCGGATATTGAGGCCTGCTGAACAAGGAGGCATTTGCTAAATCCGACCTACTATTACCGCCGGAATAATTAGAAACGTTTGACTGAGGTATAAATGATGGTCTTTGAGGCTGTTGCCTGAGAGTCGAATCTTCTCTGCGAATCATTGGCTCATCACGCTTCAGATCAATCGCTCTTTTTACAATCTCATTGTTGTTATCTTCTAATTCTATGCTTCTGAAAGTTGATGGTCTGCGTTGCATCTCATCAAAACCGGTAGCAATGACTGTGACTTTAACGGATTCACCCATAGAAGGATCGATGACCGCACCAAATTTGATTTTAGCTTCTGGATCGACACTCTTGGTGATAATCTTTGCGGCTTCATCAATTTCGTACATGCTCAAATCTTCACTGCCTGTGATATTGAACAAGACGCCTTTAGCACCATCAATGGCCAATTCAAGCAATGGAGAATTGATAGCCATCTTTGCGGCTTCAGCGGCACGATTATCACCACTGGCAATTCCGATACCCATTAAAGCTGTACCGGCATCTTGGGTGATCGTCTTTACATCAGCAAAGTCAGCATTGACTATTCCATGTGTAGTAATCAAATCGGAAATACCTTGAATACCATGTCTGAGTACTTCATCTACTGTCTTGAAAGCGTCTATGACAGAAGTCTTCTTATCGATTATCTGTAAAATCCTATCGTTGGCAATACTGATTATAGCATCAACTTTATCTTTCAAATTCAAATAACCTTCTTCGGCTATTTCTTTGCGTTTTGTTCCTTCAAAGCTAAAAGGTTTGGTGACTACGGCGACAGTAAGGATGCCGGCATTTTTTGCCAACTCAGCGATAACCGGAGATGCACCTGTGCCAGTTCCTCCTCCTAATCCGGAAGTCAGGAAAATCATGTCAGCATGCTCAATCGCTTTGAGTATCTCTTCTTTGGATTCTTCAGCGGCAAGTTTACCCTGATCAGGATTCATACCTGCGCCCAAACCACGCGTAACACCTTTTCCGATATGAACCTTCGTATCGGCGTTGGAATTATGCAAGGCTTGAGCATCGGTGTTGATAGCAATAAATTCTACACCATTAATACCCAACTCACTCATTCGATGGATGGCATTAGTGCCAGAACCGCCTACACCCAGTACCTTGATACGGGCATAAGTTTCAATTTTAGGTTTAATTTGCATGCGTTGTTTCATCTAAAAATAAGCTTGTGGCTTGTACGCTTGTCACCGAATCCATCCGTTACGGTAAAAAGCGCTTAAAAAATTTCTTAACCTTATCTATCTTCTCACCAGAGAGCATACTTGGCAAGATGAATTTACTTGGATTTTTACCGGAAACATCATATTCTGAGGACCAAACCACCAATCCAACAGCGGTAGCAAACGATGGATCGTCCACTCTATCAATGACCGTATTAACATTCGAAGGTACACCAATTTGTACAGGAAGCTTTAGCTGCTTTTTGGCTAATTCTAATACGCCAGGCAATTTTGCGCCAGCCCCGGTCAAAATCGCACCTGCTGGCAGCTGTCCATCGCGAGCGATTTTTTTAAGCTCGGCATTGACCATTTCAAAGATCTCTTCTGTTCTTGCCTCAATAATATCAGCTAAATGTCTGCGAGAAACTATTTGGTCTTCTGCCGGATCAATCTGTGAAAGATTGATATCTTCTTCTTTATTAACTTCTCTGGCTATCGCGTGACCATAATGAATTTTTACGGTTTCAGCGGTTTCGATTGATGTCCTAAGACCAATCGCTACATCGTTGGTAATGCGAGCAGAACCTACAGGAATAATCGCGCTGTGCAAAAGTTCACCTTCTTCGAAGACAACCAATCCTGTTGTGCCTCCACCAATATCAATCAAAGCTACACCTAATTCCTTTTGTCTTTTATTAAGTGCTGATTGCGCAGCGGCCAAAGGAGCCAAAACTGTATCATCAACCGCTATTCCCGCCTGGATCAATGTCTTGTTCAAATTTTTAAGGAATGGCGATGCCGCTTGAACGATGATCGTATCAACTTCCAAACGTATACCGGTCATTCCCAGTGGATCTTTAATTCCGCTCTGACCGTCAACAGTGAAGCTTTTTGGGATAACATGCAAAATTTCTCGATTCGCCGGAACAGAAATTGCCTGCGAAGCATCAATCACACGAATGATGTCGTTTTCAGTAATCTCACCGTCAGCGCGAGAAACCGCGATGACTCCGTGAGATTCGACAGAGGAAACGTGCGAACCGCCGATAGCGACAGTCGCGTGATTTATGACTACACCGGTCATTCTTTCAACTTTTTCCAGAGCCGAAGAAATCGTAGAGACAGCCTCTTCAATATCAACGATAACGCCTTTGCGTATTCCAGCAGAAGGAACCTCTGCAACTCCGACTATTGTCGGAGTACGATTAGATTCTTCTACCTTCCCTACCGCTACTCTTACATTGGAAGATCCTATATCCAAGCCAATATGATATTGCTGATGAGGCATTTTGATATTAAAACTTTCTTAACTGTTTAGTTTTTCTTTTAAAATTTTAGAGACAAGCTGGCCGTCGGCCTTACCTTTGAGCTCTGGCATAACCAAAGCCATAGCCTTACCGAAATCAGTGGCTGTAAAAGATTTACCTTCAAGCTTTGAAGTTATTATAGATGCGACTTCTGCTTCTGAAAGCTGCTCAGGCAGGTATTTCATCAAAGCGATAATTTCTTGCTTTTCTTTTTCTGCCAGTTCTGGCCTATTGCCGGATTCGTAGGCTTCAATGGAGTCTTTTCTTCTTTTGACTTCAGAAGCGATGATTGTTTGCAATTGGGCATCATCAAATTCCTTTTGTTGAGCGATGCCTTCATTTGTTATGCGTGCTTTGAGCATGCGTAAAGCATCAACAGTAGCTTGCTCATGTGCTCTCATCGCCTCTTTTAGATCTGAATCAATTTGTTCAATTAACATTTTAGTATTTTTTACCGAAACGCTTTACCGGCATTTTTCCGCTCTTCTTGAGCTCTTCTCGTTTTTCTTTTATTGCTGCTCGGCGTCTTGCATCTTCTCTTACTAATCTTTTACTCTTGGTTGGCTCGTAAAAACGTGTTTTACGCGCACGCACCAAAACACCGCTCTGTTGTATCTTGCGGTTAAATCTACGAAGCAAGCTCTCAAATGATTCTCCGTCTTTCTTTTTTACTTCTACCAAAAACAGTCACCCCCTTTATGGGTTTTCATTAACAATCGACTATATAACTATACCCATAAATTGCCATTTTGGTCAAATTTGTGGATTATTGGCTAAATCCCAGACAATCACTATTAAAAAGTATTCCCTATTGGGGTCAGACCCCACAACATATCCTACTTTTAAGATAGAGCGCGATCAGTCCACAGTATCAAAATAAAAAGGTCTTTATCAGTCGTAGACGCGAAAGGGAGAACTTCTTATGCAGCTTGCGACGCCCTCGGCGCTTGGTGTTGCTGTATAAGAAGTCCTACCTTGAGCAAGCTACGACTGATAAAGACCTTAATACTAGTACTGTGGACTGGTTGGGAGTGATGTACCTATAAGTTCGGTGGCAGATGTCCCACTATTAAGTGCAAGTGCAAATGAGGGACGACGACGTATTTCCCGGCGTTAAAAATGAGTCGATAATCCGATATGTTGCGCTCTTTAGCAAAATTCTTAGCCACAAACAACATTTCACCAAGAATATCCATGTCCTCTTCCGTAGAATCTACTATAGACTGGATGTGTTTTTTAGGAATAATCAGATAGTGCTGTTCTGCTTTTGGGAATTTATCTGGGATTACAACTACGTTTTCTGTTTCGAAAAGAATGCCTCTTGGCTCTTCACCATGTAAAATTTCACAAAAGATATCTTCCATAGTAAATTAGAAAGTTTAATTATTTTATATGGAAACTATTTACCCAATCGTTTTTTGACTTCATCAATTATTCTCTCGTACTGAAAAACTTCCTGCATTCCGGATTTTACGTCTCGCAAAATTACCATTTCATCCATGGCTTCCTTCTGTCCGATGATCAAAGCGATACTCGCTTTTGCATTTTCTGCCACCTTAAGCTGATTCTTTACGCCGATGTTCCCAAAGTGATCGTGCACTGAAACTTCGGCATCCCATAATTCTGAAAAAAGCTTTAGCGCTTTTTTAGAAGCCAAGTCTCCCAACGGAACAAGGTAAACATCGGATTTGATATCATGATGCTGGATTTCCATATTCAAAGCCTTGAGAGCCGATTGCAAATTATCCAGTTTACCGGAAAAACCAAAACAAGGGATCTTTGCATCTGTGTAGTTTTCCATCAATTCATCGTGTCCAGAACCATAGCCTAAAATATATTCCTTATCACCGTCTGAGCATTTTGCACAAAAGACTATACCGGTAGAATCAGGTGCGCCCACAAACAAAGGATTCATAATATAATTCACACCAATTTCATCTAAAGACTCTAATATATCCGTGAACTCTTTACGGTTAACCGCATCAAGATTGTCTATGATCTGTGGCGCATCGGCAGCGATCATCGCGCAATCAGAATTCAAACATCTGAAAATCTGTAATGGATCCCCATTTATGGAATCGGCACAATCACTACATAGATCATATTTGTGCGCTTTCAAGTAGGAAATCAACAGCTCATTATAGCCCTTACGGGTCTCTACAGTACCTATATTATTGATTTCAATCTGAACCTTTTCGATCCCTGACGCATGCATGACCTTAACCACCAAAGTTATGAGTTGAGAAAGAACTAGAGAATCGGTTTGTCCCAGAATCTCAAAACCATATTCCCAAACCGCATGATACTTTTTTGTAGAAGAATCATAGTACATTACTGGACCGAAATAATACCACTTGGAAAGTTTGTGTTCTTCTGGCCATTTGATGGCAGAATAAGCTTTTAATATTCCCGGCAGAGGTTTGGGCTTTAAGGCAATTCCTACACCGTCAGGATCCTGCAAGACAGCCAAGCTCCCCCTTTCCATGACCAGGTCTTCATATTGTAAAGGGTCTTCCAAAAAATGAGTCTCGATCTTCCAAAAACCAAAGCCCCTGGCTAAATTCTGAGTCCTCCTAGAAAATAATTCCCAAAAATAGTTCGTCTCCGCAATCATGTCCGTAAGAGCAGTAAGAGATTGTGGGGTTTTCTGGCTGTTTCTTCTTCTTGCCATTCCTGACTTTCCTTTCTTCTGTATATTTAAGTTATGCAGTTAGTTATATTGAGGAGTACTAAAAGTTTTTATCTGGTTAAAAGGATACGCCCTGAGAACAACTTTTCCAACAATATCATTAGATGGAACATCACCCCAGAATCTGGAATCAGAGGATGCATCTCTGTTATCGCCTAAAACAAAATATTCACCAGCTCCTAATTCCACAGTCTGATTAGTAGTTTGTGCGGTTATAGTACCAGCTGGCAAATAGCTCTCGTCCAATACAAAACCATTAGGATTTGCGGCATTATAGATAACCACATGCCCATCGGTGATTAGAACTTTTTCTCCTGGAAGACCAATTACCCTTTTTATAAAATATTCGTTGGTGTTCTGTGGAAATTTAAAAACGATAACATCCCCACGTGCCGGCTTTGACATGCGATAATCTATTTCGTTCACTATCAGGTATTGTCCATTCTGGAAAGTTGGCTCCATGGAAGATCCGGAAACTATAAAAGGCTGGATCAGGTAATACCTGACTGGGATTATTATAACCAATGCGACCACAATGATTTTTATAAGATCCCAAAAGAAGAGCCAAATGTTTCCGCCTTTATTGTTCTTGTCATCCTGCGGACTCTCTTTGAGTTTTTCTAAATTCTGAGTTTTATCTACTTCCGATTTTGTTTCCATAAAATATTTTTATTAATTTAAAATTAGGTTTGTAAAAAATGAGATAGCCGGCCGTAGTATTGTCCGCCTACGCCGAGCCTCCGGCGGACAGCCTTCGCCTTCTTACTTTATTTATTATCTATAAAACTCTATTCTCTGCAACGGCCTTGGCCAGCCGTAGCCCGAAGGGCGAAGGCTGGTGGACGATTGAGGACTTGAACCTCAGACCTCGCCGATGTGAACGGCGCGCTCTAACCACCTGAGCTAATCGTCCTCATAAGGCGCGTAGTAAACTCCTACATTTTAAACGAAAGAGGTACTATGCGCAACCCTCTCGAGAGCCTGTTTACTACAAAGAAAGGCATTTATTTTAAGCTCAATTTAAGATATACTACCTTAGTATTTTCAATATGCATAGAACTAATAAGGAGCTTCGATAAATGGACCTGAAAGAAGATAAGATTGAATTTCAAAAAAATATAGAAGAGCCGCAAAAGAAAAAGAAGTGGCCAGTGATTAAGATTATAGCATTGCTTGCGGGTATTTTGGCTATTATAGCCCTGGCACTACTTGTAAAAGCCTACTCTTTAAGTTCCAAGATATTCGTAAATAAACTTTCTTTTTGGAAAAAGATAACAGGAATCGTCACCAACGGTTCAGGAGTGACACTCCAAGGTGAGGATCAAAATAGAATAAATATCTTGCTGCTCGGCTATGGTGGTGTCGGACATGACGGACCTTATCTGACAGATACGATGATTCTTGCGAGTATCGAACCGCAGCAAAAGCTTATAACATTATTCTCTGTTCCTCGTGATTTTTATTATCCGACTTCCGTTGGGAACAAAATAAACGCCGCGTACGCCGAAGGTGTTAAGAGCGGCAAGGATCCACTCGGTGGCGGAGAGGATGCAGAAAAAGCTGTCGCCAAAGTCAGCGGACAGACTGTTCCATATTTTGCTTCTATAGATTTTTCCGGAGCGACCGAAGCGATAAACGAAGTCGGTGGCGTAGACATAAATGTGCCGGACGCATTCACCGATTATTCTTTTCCGAATGATGCGACAAATGGTTATCTGCCTCCTTTGACCTTTACCGCTGGAGAACAGCATATGGACGGCACCAGAGCACTGGAGTATGCGCGTTCCAGACATGCGGCCGGGAGCGAAGGTTCAGATTTTGCCCGTAGTAAAAGACAACAATTGGTTATAGAAGCTTTCAAGAGCAAGTTGCAAAAATCCACATCCAATCCAATTACGATAATCAGTTTGGTAAATACTCTAGCTACCCACTTTAATACGAACCTGAATCCAAATGAATTGATACACTTACAGCAAATGTTCACTTCTGGAAATTATCAGATTCTAACAAAAAATTTGGATATCAGTACGAACTTGATTTGTAACAGCACATTACCAGAAGATGGCGAATATATCTTAAAAGCATGTGATGGTATAGGTGACCAAGAAATTGAAAAGTTTTTTGATATAGATCAAAATGCAGACAGTTCTTTGGCCATAGCAGCGGCGGCGGCAAAAAGTGAAAACGCATCAGTCATTATAGAGAACGCTGATCCTACTGATCTTAAAACGACCACCCTGTTCCAAACCTTAGAAAAATCATTAGATTCCGCAGGAATAAATTATTATCCTGTGATATACAAAGGCCAGCCGATTTCTCAAAGTATACTTTATGAAAAAGATTCCAGACCAAAAACTGAAGCTTTCATCGAAACTTTGCTAGGGTCAAAAATCGTCGCTCAACCTCTGCCTACAACCATGAAGGCACAAACCAATCTTGTAGTTTTTGTTAAAAACTCTGCTCAATAATTATTTTAATGGATACCACCACAATGCCAAACGAAAAAGAAGCACTGGTCGCAATCGTCGGAGAACCGAATGTCGGCAAGTCTACCCTCTTAAATAAAATAGTTTCCAGGCGCGCGGCTTTGGCGACAAATATTCCCGGAACGACCCGAGACCGTTTTTACGCACCAACTTCTTGGAATGGGATAGACTTTACACTGGTGGACACCGCCGGAATTGTAGTCGAGCGCAGGGATGAATTGGAAAAAAACGTTCAGAAGCAGGCAGAAATAGCTTTGGATGAAGCCGACGTTCTCATATATGTAGTGGATGGCAAGCAACCCCCAGAAAGAATAAGCAATGCTATTTTAAAATTGATTCGCCAAAAAAAGAAACCTGTTATTTTAGCTGTTAATAAATGCGATTCACCAGCAAGAGCTTTGAATACTGCTGACAATTTTGCGTTCACGGGAATCAAAAAAATAGTCGCATGTTCCGCCGTTACTGGCATCGGTACTGGTGATTTATTAGACGTGGTTAGCGAAGAGCTAAAGAAGCTTGGGTTCACGACTTTAGAAAGAGAAGAAGGAACGGTTTCCGTGAGCATCATCGGAAAGCCGAACGTCGGAAAGTCTTCTCTGTTCAATAAGATATTAGGAAAAGAACGCGTGGTTGTTTCCCCTGTCCCGGGAACTACCAGGAATCCAATCGACACCTTGATTGAATTCAAGAACGAAAAAATAAAGATAATAGATACTGCTGGATTAAAACGTAAAGAAAAAGTTAACCCGTTGCCAGATGTCTATGCCGCATTCCAAACCTTGAGGACAATACGACGTTCTGATATTTGTATTTTGCTTATAGATGCCAATGAAGGCATTACCCAACAGGATCAGCGTATAGCCAATGAGGCTGTAGACACTCGTAAAGGTTTAATCGTAGTAATAAACAAAATAGATTTATTGGACGAGGGTAAGCGCGAGAAACTTGATAAGGCCATGTTAGATTATTTCCCTTTCTTATGGTGGGCACCGGCTGTCCCTGTTTCCGCAGTAACAGGTGAAGGCGTAGAAGATATATTGGATTATGTTTTGGATATAGAAAAGAATCGTAGAAAAGAAATCAGCGATGAAGATATAAAAGATTTCTTAATGAGGAAGATAAAAGCGAATCCACCACGCCGTATTCGCGACGAACGCATTCCAAAAATCTATTCGATACGCCAAGAAGCGAGCAATCCCCCATCTTTCTTGATGGAAGTGAATGTACCTGCGGCGATATCAATGTCCTTCAGAAAATTCGTAGAGAACGCGATGGTTCGCGAACTTGGTTTTTGGGGCGTACCGATCAAGCTCAGGCTAGAAGCAAAGCCTGGAGATCCAAATACTGTAGCGCTAAATAAAGAACTTAAATAAAGAATCATGAAGCTGCTAATAGGTTTAGGAAATCCTGGAGATAGATATAAAAAAACCAGACATAATGTCGGGTTCATGGCTTTGGATTATTTTTCAAAAGAAATCTTGGAAAAACAAAATTCTGAAGAGATATCCAAACAAGAAAAATTCAACGCGATTATCGCGAATGCAGAATTCGTATCGAGTGTCGGCTATCGTGAAAAATTGTTGTTGGTCTATCCTCAAACTTTCATGAACAATTCCGGAGTAGCCGTACAAGAAATTTTGAGCTTCTATAAACTCGAACCATCGGATATAATCGTCATTCATGATGAAATAGATTTACCACTGGGAACTGTACGAGTTACCGAAGATTCCGGCGCCGCCGGCCACAACGGGGTGAAGTCGATCATCGAACAGTTAGGCACTAGCAAATTCAAACGCATACGCATTGGCATCGAGAGCCGTATAGAAAATCGCATACCGCCAACAGACGTATTCGTATTGGAACCGTTTACAAAAGAAGAACTAGACCTGCTTCCTTTCACAAAAATTTCCGAAAAAATCAACGAAGAACTTTTAAAATAAGTCTTCACCAATCACGTTTTGCTCCCCAATCAGTCTGCGGTACTAATATTAGGTCTTTATACAGTCGTGTACAAGCTCCGGGTAGGACTTCTTATGCAGCAACACCACGCTCCGAGGGCGTCGCAAGCTGCATAAGAAGTTCTCCCCTGCGCGTACACGACTGTATAAAGACCTTTTTATTTTGATACTGCAGACTGATTGGGTTTTAGTATCTCTAAATATCTATAATAATTGAGAAAATTTAATCTTTATTTAATATGAGTTTGCTATAGTTTTTTTGTGGTGGGATCCGCAGGTGCAAACTTTTGGGTTGACGCCAAAAGTTTAGGGGTTCGATTCCCCTGGATTCCACCATGTTGACAAAACTACACCATCAATCTAAATTATTAGTGTCAACCCAAAAGTTTATCTGCGAAAAATCCCGATAGTATATCGGGATTTTTATTTTTTACAGATGAAATCGGCCAAAATTGGAAGAGCTAGAAATTATTTTTCTGGGAAATCGACATTTAGTTCGCCGGAATAGTAGAATTCGTAGGCCAAAGAGCCAAAAGTATATTTTGTATTATCGATGTTTATGACCGCACCGCCGACTTGTGGATTGGCGCTTGGCGTTGAATGCTGGAAACCTATATTAAAAAGTGTTGCCAATACTTCTGGTCTGTCGCTAATATCAAATCCCGCGCTCGTCCATTGCTTTTCATATTCTTTTATATTTAGCGCAGCGTACAAATAAGAATAATAATGATGAGTGTAATCATTTAATCTTTTGACGCGTTCAGTGTCATGATTATCCGTACTAAAATCCAACAAATGCGCGTATTTATCACCAGGATAATATGGTGATGTTGTATCTGTAAGATTTGCCTCAATCTCTTTGGCGGTATTTGGCTTTATGTTCATTGTTCCTAAGGACAAGTTACTTCCTGTACTTAATAACGCCAAAGGCTGCAAAATCGTTTTAAAGAATTACCTGTCGCTATTAGCCACACGATTCTGCTCAACGAACATCATGGAGACAATCAATCGAGGATCAACATCGGTTTGGCTGGCAGCTTTTAGAATATCTGTTTTATCTTTGCTTATGGCTTTTGTAAGTACATCCCATTCTTCGTCCGCATGCCATGGAAAAATATCCGTGTTATTATTCGGCGTTCCTACATAGGTCTGAATATCCTCGATAGGTGCACTGCCATCTATGCTCGCGCACTGAGATTTTTCTTTTTGATAATCTTTATTATTCTGTAATTTCTGATCAGCAACAAAAATCATCTTGCTTAATATCGCGTCAGAGTTCCCCTGCTTATATACATCAATCATTTGATTGGTATTATAACCGGCAAAGTCGCCGATCGATTTTACCTGACAATATTCCTGCATAATGCTCGCCCTGGCTTTTAGCAACTGACTAATTTGTGAATTCAAATCTGTAGGAGTCTGAATTTTTGTAGAATCAACCTGTGATTGAGATTGGCTCAGAGATGAAGAAATATTTTGAAATTTAAAACTGTTGTCATCAATCGCACCTGTAACGTTTGTGATTTTGTAATGCTGCAAGATCAACAAAGTCAAAACAAAAACGCCGAATAAAGCAAAAACATTTACCACGATCAGATATACCACCTTACGTATTAGCTTTTTGCTTTTTTGTTTCGGCCCATGCTGTTTTAAATCCAAAAGATTTTGCTCGTGCATACACCGGCATTCTACACGCTTTTAACTCGCCATCCAAATAATTACTCTGTTTAAACCAAACTCCTTATTTTTTGTTATAATGCGGTTAATTAACAATGCTATATGAAAAAAATATTATTCTTCATACCTGTGATTGTTTTATTAGCTGCTGGGTGCAATCAGTCGGCTAGCAACAAAAAACAGCCAACTCCTACATCGACAAGTACAACTGTCTCAACTAAAAGTGTCTCTAATTTACCATCAGATTCAGATATTGCCAATGCAACTACGAATCGTATAGATTTAGTACCTGGAACTTATACTGACGCGAAAGTTTTCCAATTAAATGGAATCCAAATTTTATCTCCTTGGAGTGATTCATCTGTGATAAAAGAATCTAACACCTCTCCTAATTTTTACATAGGCGTGCAAAATCAAGAAAACGAGAGATTCTCGATTATGAGTACTCCTCAGGATAGTGAGATGTTGAATTCTGCGATGGCTCAGTTAAAAATTACACGGTCTCAAATGCAAACTATTTTTGGTAAATACGCCAACAACAATTATAATTTTCAAGATTTTGTATATAATTTAACACCGACCTATTTAGCACAGACCGCTGATAATAATAAACCTTTAGTTTCAAGTTTACTATCTTTAAAGACTCTAAGTGTTACAACCCTTCCAATAAATACTTTTATGACGCCATCAATACATGGATTTGAATTTGGAACGTCAGAAGATAAGACAAGAATTATAGACTTCTATACCAATTCAGATGTTGAGTACAATTTAAATACTACGAATTTGAGTCAGAAAGAGATTGATTTTATTTTAAGTAATATTAAATAAAACTATTAGATAACTATACCTAGCTAAATCACTGAGTTTGACCAAACAAAAAACCATCGTTACGATGGTTTTTTGTTCCAAATAATTTTATCTTTGATTTTTCATAAACAACAAGTCTCCGTCACTAAGGAGTCTTAAAATAATAAAATTTACTGCAATAGAAAGAACAGTCGTAACAATTTTAAAATATTCAGAAAGGTGAATTATATTAGTTTTAAAAAGAATTATTATAAAAACGATGTTAAGGAATAATACAATTGGACCTCTAAAAGTCTGGTAGTCTTTAATCATAGACAATCCCGATTTAATCATTCCATAATTTGTGGGTGATATTAAGCATATTATGACTAGTGTTTGTATGACAATGCGAACCGGATAAAAAATCCAAAGAATAATTTTATACCAGATTGGGAAATCAATAATATTGAATTGTTGTGGTAACTCTTGTTGCATCATGTTTCTCCATTTAAAACAATTATACCATGGGTTAATTTATTATTTAATCTTTATTTAATATGAATTTGCTATAGTCTTTTTGTGGTGGGTCTCGCAGGTGCAAACTTTTGGGTTTACGCCAAAAGTTTAGCCAGGTCCGGACCCAACCCCAATAAAAACTAAACCCCAATCAGTCTGGGGATGTTTGCGATATAAGGGGTCAGGTTCCAAAGCGAGATTACCCCCTCTCTCAAAAGAAAAGCCTTTATCAGTTGTGAACGCGAAAGGGAGAACTTCTTATACAGCTTGCGACGCCCTCGGCGCTTGGTGTTGCTGTATAGAAAGTCCTACCCGGAGCTTGTGCACGACTGATAAAGACCATATTGATATAGAAGACTGATTGGGGTACAAAAAAGCTCCTGTGCTAGACCCTACCTGTGAGTGGAAAATACGATAGAAAAATCTATCAATACTTTCACTTGCTGGCTTACTCGCAAACTGTAGGAGGGATGAAGCTTGCTTTGGCCACTCACAAATAGGATACAGGACGGGAGCACTAAAATTATCTATTAAATTGTCATTAAGTTACTTGTTTATGTTAGCACTTTTAGACAAAAATGTCAATAGACAAAATCCTACACAAAAATACAAATATGGCTTATATTCCAGATAAAGAGGCGGTTTTCAGACATATCCTCATAAAAGGCGGTTTCGACTCTACCTTTATATACACCATTTGTCGGCTATTTAATTCAGTTGAAATATTCTGGAATTCGCCCCAAAAACAGTGGCGAATGATCCTAAAAAATGAGGAATTAGAAAAGTTCCAAAATATTAGAGCGTCTTCAAGCATAGATGTAGAGATTTCCTTACTTCTTAAGCAAGAAATCAGTTTAGTTATGCCCGAACAACAAGAATATCCTAAGCTCTTAAAAGAAGTATATATGCCGCCAAAACTTTTATATTATAGAGGGAACATAAGCAAGCTTAATAAAGATTTTTCCCTATCTATAGTTGGCAGCCGGAAAACTAGCACCTATGGCAAAGCGGCGATTGCCGAAATTGTCAGAGGTTTGGCGCACAAAAATATAAATGTGATATCGGGCTTGGCATTGGGCGCGGATGCTTGCGCTCACGAAAACGCTTTGCGCAACAATTTATATACTGCCGCTATTTTAGGATCTGGGATTATAAACGAAAATATATTTCCACGCTCAAACTATCATTTGGCTCAAAGAATATTAGAAGCCGGTGGCTGTATTATTTCAGAATACCCACCTGAAGCGCCAGCATATCCGTCCAACTTCCCTGCCCGCAACCGCATCATAGCCGGATTAGCAAAAGCAATATTAGTTTCAGAAGCTGCTAATGGTAGTGGTAGTTTGATTACCGCGCATATTGGATTAGAAGAAAATCGCGATATTTGGGCCATACCGGGACAGATTTTTGACGCTTTAAGCGTCGGTACAAACCGGCTCATATACAAAGGTGCGCGTCCAGCAATAAATGCCAAAGTGATTCTTGAAGAATATTTTGGATCGGAAGAAGAAAAATCTCAAAAACAAAATGAAGCCGTAAAACTTTCACTGTTTTCCAATTCATCAATTGAAGAGCAAATTCTAAAGTTATTACAAAAAAATAAAATGGATATAGAAGAAATATTTTCATCGATCAAAGCTCCCAGCAGTGAGGTTAATCAAGCGCTAACCTCACTGGAAATTTCCGATAAAATCATCATCGAATCAGGACTCGTGTTTGCCCGCCATTTGACAAAGCTTAAAAATGACTAGTAAACTGCAAGAAGTTAATTCTATAAAAGAACTCCTATATATAATGAGTAAACATCTAGTAATAGTTGAGTCTCCAACTAAGGCCAAAACAATTTCAAGATTTTTGGGGAAAGACTATGATGTCCAAGCCTCTTTTGGACATATTCGCGATTTGCCAAAGAGTAAAATGGGTATAGACACAGAGAATAATTTTGAACCAACCTATACAATTCCGATAAAGGCTAAACCGGTAGTCGCAGAATTAAAAGCTAAAGCTGAAAAAGCTGGCGATGTAATTCTGGCGACTGATGAAGACCGCGAAGGAGAAGCGATTGCTTGGCATTTAGCTTCTGCCTTAAAACTTGATGAAAAGACCGTAAAACGCATAGTATTCCACGAGATTACCAAACCAGCTATAGAAGAAGCTTTGGCACATCCTCGTAGTTTAGATATGAATTTAATAGACGCACAGCAAGCCAGGCGCATACTCGATCGCCTCGTAGGTTACAATCTGTCGCCTTTTTTGTGGAAAAAAATCCGTTACGGCCTTTCAGCAGGACGCGTTCAATCTGTCGCGCTGCGTTTGGTAGTAGAGAGAGAACGCGAAATTCAAAAGTTTATTAGCGAAGAGTATTGGAGTATCGAGCCACAATTTGAAAAGCAGAACATCAAATTCGGTTCACGATTAAACAAAATAGAGGGCAAGACAATCGACAAGCTCGGGATCAAGAGCAAAGAAGAAGTCGAAACGATCGTTTCCGATATAAAAGATTCGGAATTTGCGATCAGCGATGTAAACATCAAACAGCAGAAGCGTAGTCCTTCAGCGCCATTTACGACATCGACTTTACAGCAAGAAGCGGCGCGCAAACTAGGGATGTCCGCCAAACAGACCATGGTTATCGCCCAACAACTCTATGAAGGTATGAATGTCGGTGAAGAAGGTTATTCCGGACTTATAACTTATATGCGTACAGATAGCGTTAACCTTGCCAAGCAAGCGCTGGATCAAGCAGCAGAAGTCATTCCAGAAAGATTCGGCAAGGAATATTATTCCGGTCCGAGATTCTATAGCAACAGGTCAAAAAACGCGCAGGAAGCGCACGAAGCCGTTCGTCCGACAGACCTCAGTCGCACTCCAGAAAAAATGAAGGAATACCTGGATCGCGGACAGATGCGCCTTTACGAATTGATTTGGAAGCGCACAATCGCCAGTCAGATGGCCGATGCTCAAATGGAAGCGACTGCCGCTGATATCGAGGCCGCGGGCAAATCCAAAAAACAATATATCTTCCGAGCGAACGGCTTGAGAGTAGTTTTTGAAGGTTTCATCAAAGCATATACCGAAGGCCAAGATGTTGAAGGAGACGAAGAATCCGCAGTCGAAGGTCAACTACCAAAACTAGAACCAAAAGAGGTTCTGCATAACACAGAGATCAAGACGATGCAGCATTTTACCGAGCCTCCTGCGCGATATACGGACGCTAGCTTGATTAAAACCTTAGAAGCTAATGATATAGGCAGACCATCGACTTACGCTCCAACCTTGAGCACAATTCAGGATCGCGGATATGTAGACAAAGAAGATAAAAAGTACAAACCGACAGAAATCGGATTCTTGGTGAATGATCTTTTGGTTGAGCACTTCCCTACCATTGTCGATTTGAAGTTCACGGCTAAAATGGAAAATGATCTGGACGAAATTGCCGAAGGAAAGGAAAAGTGGCAGCCAGTCATCAAAAATTTCTATGTGCCATTCAAGATTCAAGTAGATACAAAACAGGCAGATGTAGAAAAGCAGATGGAGGTCTCAGATGTCCCCTGTCCGCATTGCGGCAAACTTATGGTCATGAAGTTTGGCAGATATGGAAAATTCTTAGCTTGTCCTGAAGGCGAAAAGATCACCAAACCAATGCCAGAAGAAGAAGCGCAGATTAAAGCTTTGGAAGAAAAAACCAAAGGCGAGGTCTGTCCAATCTGTGGCGGACCGATGAAGATTCAGCGTGGACGATTCGGATTCTTTTTAGGCTGCGCGAACTATCCAACATGCAAAGGCATTAGAAAAATTTTGACTAAGATCGGCTTTAAATGTCCAAAGTGCTCAGTCGGAGACGTCGTCGAACGCAAATCACGAGGACGCGGTAAACCTTTCTATTCTTGTTCCAGATATCCAGATTGTGATTTTATCATCAACAAAAAACCGGAGAGCGAAGAAGAATTACAAGAACTTTGGAAGGAAGCACAGAGCAAACCTAAAAAACCAAAACGCGAATTTAAAAATAAGAAAACTAAATAGCATGCTTAGGCTTTTCAAATAGAAATCTAAACATTCGTCAGCCCTTTCAATTTTGAGATGGGAATATAAATACACTAGCTCTTTCAATTTTGAGTCGAGTTCGCTGGAAAAAATAAGAAATGTCATGAGGCGTACTTTTAGTACGACGAGTGACATTTCTTATTTTTTACAGATGAAATCGGCCAAAATTGGAAGAGTCCTAACTATTCGTACCTGAGCGCTTCGATTGGGCTAAGTTTCGATGCCTTATTCGCTGGATAAATTCCGAAGACTACTCCGAACAGAGCAGAGACACCAACCGCTAAAGTGATTGAGCCTATCGAGATTGTCGGACTCCACCCGCCAAAGTGCGCAATCACGGCCGCTCCTAGGTAACCGATTATCACCCCAAAGATGCCGCCTGCAACCGTGATCATTATTGCTTCAACTAAAAACTGAATCAAAATATTTGATCGTGTCGCGCCTAATGCTTTGCGCAAACCGATTTCTCTTGTGCGCTCAGTGACGGAGACCAACATTATGTTCATGATTCCTATTCCGCCTACGACCAGAGATATTGCGGCAATGGCTCCGAGAAACAATGTTAATGCGGAAGTTACTTCTGATAATATACTCAAAACCTCAGCAGGGCTTGTAATCGTAAAGTCGTATTTAGTTGGATCTGTAATATGATGGTTGTCAGCAAGGATTTTTGTGATTTCTGCCGTACCTTGATCAGCCAAAGACGCGTCCTTTAATTCGACCTCGACGATACTGTAATAATTTATACCTATCAAAATATGAGTAGCGGTTGTAACTGGTACATTCACCAAATAGTCCTGGTCAACTCCCCCGACTCCACTACCTTTGGCTTCGGTCACACCGACGACACGGAAAGAAATCTGATTGACTTTAATGGTTTTGCCGATTGGATCCTGTTCGCCAAATAGATCGTTCGCCAATTTTGGACCGATCACGGCAACCTGAGATGAACCATCCACATCTGCCTTGCTGAACCAAGAACCGCTGGTCACATTCAAATTACTGATCTTATCGAAGTCCTGATTTGAACCTTGCACGGACGCCTGCTCCGAAGTCCCATTATATTCGACAGTGTAAGAGCCTGAAGCAACAGGAGAAGCATACAAAACGCTTGGTGCTAAATTTGGATTCTGGATATCTTTTACATCTTGGTCGACAAGAGTCTTAATGACTGCCCCCTGCCTAGAAGCTGGCGCGGCTAATTTTGATTTACCAGAACCACCGGCAATGACATATAAATTATTTGAACCGGTACCTTCAACTTTACTTATAATCAAAGATTGCGCGCCGTTGCCGGCAGAGATAAGCATGATGACCGCGCCAATACCGATTGTCACGCCAAGCATGGTCAAGAAAGTCCTCATCTTATTCAACAACAAAGAACCCACGGCCATTTTGAATATTTGTCTAAAGAAGAACATTAGTGTGTTTCATCGCTAATAATATCACCGTCAAGAATTTTGATTATCCTGCTAGCTTCTTTGGCTACACTCTCTTCGTGCGTAACAAAGATAATCGTGTGTCCTGCTTCGTGCAGGTCATGGAATAACTTCATGATTTCGACTGTGGATTTACTATCCAAGTTTCCAGTAGGTTCATCGGCAAAAATAACGGAAGGATTGTTTGCTAAAGAACGCGCGATTGCTACGCGTTGCATCTGTCCGCCAGAAAGTTCCGAAGGCATGTGTCCCATTCGTTTTTCCAAACCAACATCTTTCAATAATTTTTCGGCTCGTTCCTTCATTTGTTTAACAGTATATGTTGGTTTATAAGAATTAGCGTAGACCATCGGCAGCATGACGTTATCTAAAGCTGATGTACGTGATAAAAGATTAAAAGCTTGAAAAACGAATCCTATTTTTTCATTGCGTATTTCCGCTAATTTATAATCATTGAGTTTGGTCACATCCTCACCATCAAAAAAGAATTGACCTCCAGAGGCTCGATCCAAAAAACCGATAATGTGCATCAATGTCGATTTCCCGGATCCCGAAGGGCCCATAATCGCCACAAACTCACCGGCATTAACGGTTAAGTTGATGTCTTTGAGAGCTTCTACCTGATTATCTTTTCCATTGTTGTAAACTTTGCGGATGTTCCGCATTTCTATTAAAGCCATTTTTGAGTGTCTCTTATAAAGTCTTAGCCGCTTGGATGCTCTCTCCACCATTCAAACCAGAAGTAATCTCGGTATAAATATCCCCTTGCAAACCTGTGGTGATATTTACGTTCTTTGTGGTCTTGCCATTTATAACCGTAACAAATTCGTTTCCGTTAGAATCAGTTTGAATCAATCTGCTTGGAACAGCTAAAGTATTTGTTTTTTCGTTAGAAAGAATAGTTAGATTTACACTCATTCCAGATTTTATAGTTGGATCATCCGGTAAAGAAGAAACTACTCTAAAATCTGTGACACCAGATATGACGATAGAAGCTGGATCTATGGAAAGTACAGCACCTGTAAAATGTGTGTTATCACCAAAAGCATCAAATGTCATATCGATAGATTGTCCGGGTTGCACTAACGCAATTGAAGATTCAGAAATATCAGATTCAACATGTAAAGAATTCTGATCAAGAACAATAACCTGAGTTTGAGTTGGAGAAGCTAATTGCCCAATCTTACCATCAACCTCAGTAATCACACCATCTATAGGAGAAACTATTAGGTCATTATCGTAGGCATTTTGCGCTGTTTGTAATGCCGCTTGTGCATTAGCTAGAGTTCCCTGTGCAGATTCTACATCCTCGTTGCGAGCCGGAGCTTGCTGTAAGTCTAATGCGGCTTGGGCTTGCTGTAATGCGGCTTGGGCTGCGTCTACTTGACCTTGAGCGGCAGTAACCTGTTGAGATTGAGTTTGTAAAGCATTTTGATAGGCATTAGAAGCGTTGATATAAGCTGAGGATTGCATATTTGGTACGCTGATTGTCCAGCTATCATTTGAATGCACTATACTCGAAGCAAAATTTATAAATAACCCATCATGTCCTATGGCTAAAGGCACACCCTGCGTAATAATTCCAGAGCCGGTTTCCAACCCTGCATATTGATAAGACATGCCTGAACCTGTGGCATATAAAGTAATGATATAAGAGCCTTCTGCTGTGCCAGTATAAGTTCCTGTAACTGTTGGGTTTGTAATTGTGATATTAGAGGATGACGGAACCGCAGCAAGACCGGCATTAAGCATGGAAGAATGAGCATTCGCGACCAAAGTATTCTGTTGATTCACAGTACTTGTATATGCGGTTTGCGTATTTTGCAAAGTAACGTTAGCTGTATCTACGGCAGCTTGTGCTACTTCTATTTGCTGATCGGAAGAGCCGTTAACGACTTTGTCATAGTTTGCTTGAGCCGTAAGAACGCCAGCTTTAGCTTGGGCAATGGCAGACATGGCATCTTTTTGATCCAAAACCATTAAGGTCTGACCTTGTTTGACCTTATCTCCGACAGATACTGACACTTGTTCAATCGTACCGCTATTTTTGAAGGCTAAGTCCAAATCAGTCTGAGAAGTGACTGTTCCAGTCGCTACAACTGTCTGCTTAATATCCTGTTTGCTCACAGTGTAAGCGGAAACCAAAGTTGATTTTGAAGAATTTTTTTTGATAATCAAACCAATGATAATTATTACTACCACCGCTACTGTTATCCAAATGTATCTTTTCTTTATTTGCATCATGAGAATTATTAATTGATCTATTTAAAATTTATATTCAGGCCTTCAGATAAAATAACACTTTATTAAAAACACTTATAACCTTGTTAAGTTCCGTATCAGAAATGGGCTTGAATGAATGTTGCATATTTTTAAGCATATCTCTATGGAAGTCAGAGATGATCTTCTTCCCTTTTGCCGAGAGGCTTATCCTCACAGCTCGTTTGTCTTTAGTATCTACAGTTCTTAGAAGCAAACCTTTTTTAATAAGCGTATTAATCATTTGAGTTGCCGCACTACTTGTGATTCCTAATGTTTCGGCAGCATCTTTGACTAAGACATTTCCTTCTGAATATATGAGCACGAGTAAAGGCATTTGCTGATTGCTAAATTTGTATTTATTGAATAAAGCCCTAGAGCTCTCGGAACGCTTAGAAAGAATGCTTATTTGCATAAGTGATCCTGCTAAATTCCCTATTGCCTTTTGTCTTTTTTCGGACATTTTAAATTACATTAGTTACTTAACCATTTATATTAGACTCTAAAGTAATTATAGCAGAAAAAAGACTTTCAATCAAATATGTTCCTGTGGACAGTCCCTGAATCATTATTTGCGCTATTTATAGATAAATAAAATTGCTACTTGAAAAAAAACGCATTTTGGTTTAAAATTACCTAGTAATTTGGGTCTGTAGCTCAGCTGGTAGAGCAGCGGCCTTTTAAGCCGTTTGTCGCGGGTTCGATCCCCGCCGGACCCACCAAATAAAAATCACATCTTCTAGATGTGATTTTTATTTGGTCTGGATTGAGGGGATCGAACGGGTTGAAGCGAGACCAACCATGCGTCAGCAGACGCATGGAGCAGTCGAGCGATCCGCGGATGCGAGCTAGCGCAGCATTCGCGGCAACCCCGGACTACGAGCGACGAGCGGGTAGCGAGAAGAGAGGACGAAATCCCCGCCTCATAATTGGTTTAGTCTTTATATCCCTCCGGAAACTCCGTATACCACTTCTTCAGACTCAACACACTATCCTTTAAAGTCTTTTTAGGGACCCAACCAAGCAACTTCTTCGCCAAAGAAATATCGGCGAAGATTTTTGCGTTTTCACCTGCACGAGGCTCAGCAGCCTCCCGCACAGGAATTTTAACACCAAAAATTTCTTCTACTATAGAAATGATCTCTTTTACTGAATGCCCCGTACCCGACCCCAAATTAAATATCTCGCTCAAATTCCATTCTTTTAAATAGTCCAAAGCCAACAAATGCGCCGCCGCTAAATCTTCGACATCAAAATAATCCCGAATAGGCGTACCATCAGGAGTATCGGCTGTAGGACATGTCAGATAAAATTGCTGCAAGCCCATCGCCCCGCGCACCGCATTCTGTACCAGCAACTCCGATGGCTTCTTGCTGTCCCCTATCCGCCCTTCGCTATCCGCGCCACAAACATTAAAGTATCTGAATATCACATATTTTATTCCGTTGGCTTTTTCGTACCATTTTATTAAAGTCTCAGCCGATAGCTTTGATGCTCCGTATGGATTAATCGGAACAGTCTGTGAGTCTTCACTCACCGGAAGAGTCTGCACATCACCATAGACCGCGCCGGTCGAAGAAAACAATATTTTCTTAACGTCCGCTTCTGTCATCGCATCTAATAAATTAACCGTACCTTGAGTATTATTTTCAAAATATAATTCTGGATTGCTTACGGATTCATAAACCAAACAGAGCGCGGCTAAATGACAGACCGCTTCAAATTCATATTTAGCGAATAAATTTTGGAGATCTTCCACATTGCGCAAATCTCCTTGAACGAACTCCACATCTCCGAACTTTTTCAAGATATCGACTGCTTGTTTGTGACCACGAAAAAGATTGTCAAAAATGACAACTTTATAACCTGATTCCAAAAAGGATTTTGCCACATGGCTCCCAATATAGCCTGCACCTCCAGTAACTAAAATCGTTTTCATAAAATAAAATTATTATTCCAACGAACAACCTAATGTGTAAGTCAAACTTATTATATGAGCAAATTATATCATAATGTGAAGGAATATAAACACAATATATGAAAGACCGGCAATCCCGATTTATTGGGATTGCCGGTCTTTGCTGAAAGATCATAACGCAGATAAACCGATAAAAACAATACGAGCTGGTGCCAATTCAGAAAGCGGCACGGCAACCTCATTGATTTTCAGGCAGTCAACATCGTCAACTACCATAAACTTCCCCCAACAGAGGCTCCTGTTGGGTAATAGATGGCATTTTTCAAGAGTTTCAGGCGACAGTCGATGGAGTTGTTCAACTTGAAAGTTGTCTCCATTCCTAATAATGGCTGTGTGTCTATAACCTTCAGGACCAAACATCAGTTGGCCCTGACGATACTCGAGAACCGTACCACATTGCGGACGTGCGAGGAACGCCAATGTGGACCTTGCTACTGATGAAGCTGCAACAACACTATCTGCGTTCATTTTGTTCCTCCTGGCAAGTTTTTTCACTGACCAGGCATACTACAATAAAAATGAACCTATTGCAAATCCTTAAAACCTTTCAGATATTCTCGTTGATTTTTGCTAAGCTTTTCAGGCACATAAACTTTTACAGTGACAAATAGATCCCCTCGTCCGGAATGATTAAGTTTAGGGATACCCTTACCGCCAACTCTAAAAACTTTTTCCGATTGTGTACCTGCAGGTATCTTGATTTTAACTTCCCCATCTAAAGTTGGAATGTTAATTTCATCTCCAAGTGCCGCCTGTACAAATGAAATTTTTTGATCTCTATATAAATCCGCGCCATCGCGTTTGAAATCTTTGTTTGGAGTGACTCTAATATTCAAGAAGAGGTCACCGTGCGTTGAACCACGATATCCCGCTTCGCCTTCTCCAGTAACGCGAATTCTTTGTCCGTTATCTATACCTGCTGGAATCTTAAAGTTTACGGTTTTGCGACTGCGTTTTACTCCGCTGCCTTTACATTCAGTGCATGGAGATTCTGGTATTTTGCCTAGGCCCTCGCAACGATCACAAACTGTTTGCGATTGCATCGCACCAAAAATCGTATGCCTTGTAGTGCGGATCGCCCCCTGACCGTGACACTTTGGACAAGTCACGACTTTGGTCCCTGGCTCGGCCCCATTTCCACCACAACGTTGGCAAGTATCTTTTTTATCTAAATCGATTTTTTTCTCTACGCCAAAGGCTGCCTCTTCAAAGGTAATCGTCAAAGGCATTTCCAAATCCACACCGCGAGAGCGTCTAACGTTGCGCTGTTCTTGCCCGCCGAAAAGATCGGAAAAAATATCGCCCATGTCGAACTCAACTCCACCATTTGCACCGTTGAAACCGCCGAATCCTCCGCCAAAACCTTCAAAAGGATTTCCGCTTGCGGCACCGTTGAAACCACCTTGTCTCTGAGCTTGGTCAAAAGTCTGTCCGTATTGATCGTACTGCGCGCGCTTTTCCGTATCAGAGAGCACTTGGTATGCTTCGTTTATTTTTTTGAATTTTTCAGCGTCTCCGCCACGATCAGGATGGTTTTGCCCAGCAAGTTTGCGATATGCTTTTTTTATATCGTCCGCGTTGGCACTTTTTTCCACCCCAAGAACTTTATAGAAATCCTCTGCAGCCATTTTTATATTCTTCTAATTTAAGATTTATACTTCAAAACCGATTTTGTGAGAAGGAGCTTCGGCCGCTTTGACTTCACCGTAGGCTGCCTCATACTTTTTTAGATTGTCCTCTAACGCGGCAATAATGCGCTTTACGTGTCCAGGAGAAAGAATGACTCTGCTAGTGGCAATGCCATTAGGAGGAAAAACATTCATGAAGTCTAAAACGAATTCTTCTGGCGTGTGCATGACTTGCATAAAATTCGCATAGTTACCCTTGAGCACATCGTCGGTTATTTTTATCTGGATTTGTTGTTGATTATTTTCTGGCATGGTTTTTGTTCTTACTTTATTATTTAACTACTTCGGCGTCGGCTGGCTTTTCTTTATCATCAGCAGGTTTGTCCGCTGTTTCATCCGCCGCCTTGTCCGCCGTAGCGTTTGCGGAGGCGGAAGCTTCAGTAGCATTGGTTGTATCAGTTGCACCAGCGGAATTTGCCGCATTATACATAGCCGCTCCGACTTTTTGCACGGATGTAGAAAGTTCATCCAAAGCTTTCTTGATCGCTTCAATATCTTCTTTATCTTTAACTGCCTTCAAGGCTTCAATCTTATCTTGGACTTCTTTACGGTCAGCTTCTATAGCCTTATCTCCCGCGTCCTTCAAAGTCTTTTCGGATGCACCAATGAGCGTATCTGCTTGGTTACGAACATCGACAACTTCGCGGCGCTGCTTATCTTCGGAGGCATGAGCTTCGGCTTCCTTCTTCATTCTTTCAATTTCATCTTTGGATAAATTAGAAGAACCCTGAATCGTCACGTGTTGTTCTTTTCCTGTTGCCTTATCTTTTGCTTTTACGGTCAAAATACCATTGGCATCAATATCAAAGGCAACCTCAACCTGTGGCACTCCGCGAGGAGCCGCTGGAATTCCATCAAGGATAAATCTACCGAGAGATTTGTTATCATTAGCAAATTCACGTTCACCTTGCAGAACATTCACCTCTACGGATGTCTGGTTATCAGCAAAAGTGCTGAATACCTGATTCTTTGAAGTTGGAATTGTGGAGTTACGATCAATCATCGGTGTGCGAATTCCACCGGCAGTTTCAATACCGAGTGTCAAAGGAGTAACATCCAAAAGCAAAATGTCTTTGACTTCCCCGCCAAGAACACCGGCCTGGATTGCCGCGCCTTTTGCGACAGCTTCCATTGGATCAATTCCACGTTCAACTTGCTTGCCTACGTAATCTTCAACGAACTTTTGGACTATTGGCATTCTTGTTGGACCACCAACCAAAATGATTTTGTCGATTTTATCTGGAGAAAGTTTGGCATCGGTAATTGCCTGTTCCATAGGTTTGCGCATGCGCTCGACAATCGGACGAACCAAATCTTCGAGTTTTGCACGAGTGATCTTCATCGCCAAATGTTTTGGCCCAGAAGCATCAGCTGTAATGAACGGCAAATTCAAATCGGTTTCTAAAGTTGTAGAAAGTTCAATCTTCGCTTTTTCCGCAGCTTCTCTGACACGGTTGATTGCCATCTTGTCTGTGCTCACATCAATTCCGCTTTCAGCTTTGAAAGTTGATGTGATGTAATCAATCAAAGCGGCATCCATATCTTTTCCACCAAGCTGAGTATCCCCAGAAGTAGAAATAACTTCAAATACTCCCTGACCAAAATCCATGATGGTGACATCGAGGGTTCCACCACCAAGGTCGAAAACCAGAATCTTTTGCTCTTGTCCAACCTTATCTATTCCATAAGCCAAAGCCGCAGCGGTTGGTTCGTTGATGATACGTACAACTTCCAAACCGGCAATCTCTCCGGCATTCTTTGTCGCCTGACGCTGAGCATCATCAAAGTACGCAGGAACGGTAATGACCGCTTGCTGTATTGGAGAACCGATATAGGCTTCCGCATCCTTTTTTATTTTTTGCAAAATGAATGCGGAAATCTGTTCCGGTGTGTATTCTTTTCCGTTCAATTGATATTTAAAATTCGTACCCATTTTACGTTTGGCTTCGTAAACCGTTCCTTCTGGATTGGTTACGGCCTGTCTGCGAGCAGGCTCACCCACCAAAAGCTGTCCGTCTTTTGTAAAAGCTACGTACGACGGAAAGGCTTTGCCAGCTACGCTGTTTCCTTCGGCTGAAGGAACGATTACTGGTTTGCCCGCTTCCATCACGGAAGCTGCAGAGTTTGAAGTTCCTAAATCTATTCCAATTATTTTAGACATTTATAATTTCCTTTCTTAATTCTATTTATTCTTTTTTTGATATAGCTACCTGCGCCGGACGGATTACCCTATTATCTATCTCGTATCCTAATTGATACTGCTCGACAATCTTGCCGTCTGTATCTCCTGGGAGTTCGCGAACGGCTTCATGCTTGTTCGGATCAAAATCCTTGCCAATCGCGTCTATCTTTTTAACTCCGGCAGATTCTAAAGCGGCATCCAATTGCTTAACTATTCCATCCAGCCCTGATCGCCATTGTTTGTAAGCTGGATCCTCTATCTGCGGAGCATAGGTCAATGCTTGCCAGAGCGAATCGATTGCGGGAAGCAGATATTCAAAAGCTTTCTGTTTGCCAATACTCATCCATTCCATACTTTCGCTGTCTTTGCGTTTGCGGTAATTTTCAAAGTCAGCCTGTGTCCTCTTCCAACCGCCAAGATTTTCTTCAGCTTGGGCGATGGCTTTTTTTAGCTCATCCTGTATGTCGTCTGAGTCTCCGGAATTAGAGGTGTTCGCTAATTGCGGATCGTCCGTACCGCTTTGTAAAAGTTCTTCGTTATCTTGATTCATAATTTCTCCTAAAAAATTATTTTATATGTATAAGAAGGGCGAGTAGTAAACCGCCGGATAAAAGCTTGGCTATGTATTCGAGCAAGCTGATATTTTTTTCGTACTTCATTGATTTCGGTCCAACAATTCCTATTACACCCTCTTTGCCTGACGGCAGTTTGACCTTAGAAACAACCATTGAATAATTGGATATCTGCGGAAGGTTATGTTCCTGACCGATCAATGTCTCTGGCGAATCCTTCAAGAATTTGGCGAGCATCTTGTCTGAATACTCATCGATGTTCTCAAAAAATTCGACAACACCTAATAATTCTTTTCTCTCGGCATTCGGATGTGTAAAGATATTTGTGAGTCCGGCAGCGGAATTTTCTTCCGGTAAAAGAGTAAACGCGGCTTGATCAGTCTTGTCAGCAATCAGTCTTGCTAGGCTCTTGCTGATTTCTTGTCCGAGCAATTTATTTTGGTCTTGCAACTTTAAGAGTTGCTCTCTGAGTTCCTGCTGCTCTTTGGCAGAAATGGCTACATGATGCATAAGCTCATTCACGAAGTAGCGATATCCTCTGTCGGTAGGTACTCGCCCAGCGGATGTGTGTGGCTGTTCGATTAAACCCGCTCGTTCCAGCGCGGCCATTTCATTGCGGATAGTCGCCGGCGAAACCTTAAGTTTGTACTTTTCGGTTATCTCCGCGGAACCGACAGGTTCAGCTGAACCTGAATATTCCCTGACTATAGCCGCTAGAATCTGTGCCTGCCTGTATGTTGGCTGGAACTTTGAGTTCTCAGTCTTTTTGGAGACAACATCGGCAACCTTTGCGTTTGTCGATTTTTTCTCTTTAGTAAGCTCTTTTTTTAGGTGTAGCTTCATTTGTTTTCTGCTGATGAATATTAGTCGATCCATTAGCACTTTTTACCTCCGACTGCTAACATAAATATAATACAAATTAGCACTCGGTACTGTCAAGTGCTAATTTGATTCCAATGGCACAGGTACTTGTTTGCGGTTTTACTCCTTCAGGGACTTAACCCAAATCCCTTTCAGGAGTAAAACACGCAAACGTACCTGTGCCATTGGAATATACTCATAAGGTGGATGCATAAGAAGTTCTCCCCTGCGCGTACACGACTGTATAAAGACCTTTTTCTTTTGATACTGCAGACTGATTGGGATTAAGTATTTCTATAAAAAGAGCTTGGATTTTCCAAGCTCTTTTTATTGATTTTTATATTCTATACGATTAGGAAAAGTGCACATAATACGACCAAACCTGCCACAGTGATTTCTAATCCTGTTTTAAAGGTATTTGAGTGATAAGAAATAACGGTTGTCCCCTGTCCTGAGTTTATCTGTACTGCGCGCAAACCTAGAATGTCTTGGACAGTGCCAGTAGATGCGACCCATCCAGGATAGTAATTATCAGAAGTAATCAGATAATTACTATTAGCAGAATCATAATTTATAGTTTCCGTACCGTCTTCATTTAAATCAAAACTATTCACAGGAGTTATTGATTGGCTGTTTGGATCCTTCATCAAGCTCTGCAGTTTATTTATCAGATCCGTTGAACCAGAAGCTGAAATCAAATATGCTCTTGGCAAAACATTATTTAAAGTCAAAACATCATAGCTATTGTCGTGATATGCCAATTGCAAATCATTCGGATATTTCTGCAGAATAGCATCACCTTCTTTGACCGGATACAACAAATATTTTACGCTTAAAAATCTCAAAGTATTAAGATTCGGTTCGTCAAAAGTGTATTCCGGAGAATAATTATAATTCGCCACTGATTGCTTTAAGAGCTTGTTGCTCTTTAAGTAGATAGTATCGTGGTCGTTAATCTCATCGATGTGGTACCATGTTCCGATATTTGGCAAAAGGTTATCGCCATAAGTGAACGTCCTGTAATTCCCATTCGGGTATTGCGACTGCAGATATTCAAATGCGGGTGTCGAAGGATAAAAGTTTGCGGGTGTCGAAGTCCTGATAAAAAACATTCCATGAATAACGACTTCGACAACAACCAATGCGAAGAACCAAATCAAATATTTTTTTTGAGAAACTTTTTTGATCAGCCAATAAGCCAAAGCGAGGTTAATTACAAACGCGACAATCATTATGATCTGCCAGATGTTCACCGTGTGCCAACTTAAATTATTTGCAAAATGCCATGAGCGCGTCACTAAACGATTTATTAAAATCAAGATTGCCGCAAAAAACGCAAAGCCAGCCCATGTGTAATTGAATTGTTTTTTATTGACTTCGCCTTTCAAAAGTTTTTCTAGACCTATTGCCGCCAGAATACTGAGGCAAAAAGCCCAGAGATATAATAAACGGTTATTATAATTCAAACTGAAACCAGGAAGTTTATTAATGAGGTGATAGATTATCGGCGCGTGATATACGAGTGCTAAACATAATATTGCCGTGATAGCAAAGAATATAACGGTCTTGCTCATTTTTTTTCCGAAAGCAAAAAGACTGAGAACGAAACCGCTTAAACCGATATAGCCTAAAGCCAACTCTCCATAATTTGGAACCAGTAAATAGCTAAAATTCCTGATTCCTGTATTTCCATAAAAATCAGGAATCAAATTCGCCAAGAACAAAGACTTCGGTAAGAAGAAAGGATTCTCCGCAAAACCAGCTCGATAATCTAAGTTGGCACTGAGTTTTAGATATTCCAAAAAAGGCAGAACGGCAACAGCTGAAATGACTAAGCCTAACAAATAAATCGCGCCGAACATCACACAATGGAGAATGGATTTTTTCCAGTTGCTACCACTACTGAATGACTTAAAGATCGTATAGGCAGCGATTGCCATAAAAATATAAAAGAAGGTTTGTGGATGACCGGCGAACAGACCCAAAGCTGTCACGGGCGCCAAGAGCAAGGCGAACTTTATATTCCTCGTATTGAAGTATTTTTCTAACAACAGAAAACTCAAAGGCAAGATGAGTATTACACTTGTCAAAGGCCACAAGAACCAAATTACATTCGCTCCACAAAAAGCAAAAAGTACACACCCTATTAAAGAAGGATACCAACTCAATTTTAATTCTCTCAGATATAAAAATGTGAACATGCCCATGAGCCAAAGTTTCAAAAAACTATACAGCACCAAGGCCAAACGCATTTTGAAGATATAAAAAAGCCAAGTCAGCGGAAAGAAAATCGCTGACTGCATGTTTGCCATCAACGGCAAACCATTGCCCGAAAAGATATTCCAAAAAGGAAAATGCCCGCTGTGAATAATTTCCGCGGACAGATGGTTCCAAGGGAGCATCTGGGTGGTGATGTCGAGATATGGAGCAATGAAACTGAAAGTATTCACCGGAGCCAGGAAGCGGCCTTGAAAGAACGATGGCGAAACAAAAATCAGAACCAATATTCCTAGTATCGCCGCTGCGGAATAATTCGGATGCTTCTGAATAAACCCCTTTACCCTATCTATGATTTTTCTCATGTAAAAATAAATTAATCTAGCCTTATTATAGCCTATTTTTATTGGGGTCAGGTACGGGGTCAGACCCCGTACCTGACCCCAATTTAGGTGTCATAAAAGCCAATAGAATTAAGGTGTTTTGAAGGATGGTTTGGGGGTGGGGTCAGACCTCAACTATTTAGCCAGGACTTTTTTCAAATATTGGCCAGTGTAGCTCTTTTTCATTACTGCAACTTCTTCAGGTGTGCCAACGGCGACAACTTCTCCGCCTTTACTTCCGCCTTCCGGTCCAAGATCGATAACCCAGTCCGTGCTCTTTACCACATCCAGATTATGTTCAATGACCAGAACTGTATTTCCTTTTTCTACAAGCATACTTAAAACACTAAGGAGTCTTTTTACATCGGCAAAATGCAAACCGGTTGTCGGCTCATCAAGAATGTATAAAGTTTTACCAGTAGACGTTCTAGATAATTCCGTTGCCAATTTTACGCGCTGGGCTTCCCCACCGGATAGAGTTGTCGCTTGCTGTCCAAGTTGCATGTAGCCCAAACCGACTTCTGACAATGTATCTAATTTTCTAAAGACCGATGGAATATGTTTGAAGAAATCTCTGGCTTCATCAACGGTCATCGCTAAAATTTCGGAAATGTCTTTGCCTCTATAATGTATCTCCAACGCTTCGCGATTATAGCGCTTGCCATGGCACTCTTCACAAACAACATAGACATCCGGCAAGAAATGCATTTCGATTTGAATCACACCATCACCGCCACAAGTTTCGCATCTACCGCCTTTGACGTTAAAAGAGAAACGTCCAGACTGATAGCCACGAACCTTTGCTTCAGGCATAGAAGCAAACAAGTCTCTTATATATGTGAACAAACCGGTGTATGTTGCTGGATTGGAGCGCGGAGTACGACCGATTGGAGACTGGTCGATATTTATGATCTTATCGATGTGCTCCATGCCGGTGATCTTTTTGTATTTACCAGGTTCATCTTTGGAATCGTAAAAATGCTTGGACAAAGCCTTTGCCAAAATTTCATTCATCAAAGTTGATTTTCCTGAACCGGAGACGCCGGTCAGCGCGACAAATTTTCCCAAAGGAATATCAACGTTTATGTTCTTCAAATTATTCTCTGAAGCGCCGATAATACTAAGCTTGCGGCCATTTCCTGGACGGCGGCGTTTTGGAATGTCGATTTTTTCCGCACCAGAAAGATACCTTCCGGTAATGGATTTTTTATTCTTTGCGATTTGTGTAGGAGTTCCTTCGGCAATCACTTCTCCGCCATGTTTGCCAGCACCGGGTCCGATATCAACCACCCAATCCGCGGCGTTGATTGTATCTTCATCGTGTTCAACGACAATCACAGTGTTCCCGAGATCGCGCAAACTTTTTAAAGTTTTTAAGAGCTTATCGTTATCGCGCTGATGCAAACCGATAGAAGGTTCGTCCAAAATATACAAAACACCTGTCAGACCTGAACCAATTTGAGTCGCCAATCGAATACGTTGTGCTTCTCCACCAGATAAAGTATCGGCATTACGATCGATGGTCAGATAACTCAAACCGACATCAATTAAGAAGACTAACCTGGCAGTAATCTCTTTCAAGATCTGTTTAGCTATTTTTTTGTCTTTTTCCGAAAGCTGCGCGTTCAGACCATCAAAAAACTTTCGAGCTTCATCGACTGCCAAATCCGACACATCGACAATGGATTTGTCAGCAACAGTCACAGCTAAAACTTCTGGCTTCAGGCGTTTCCCATGACAAGCTGGACATTCAACAATGCGCATATAATTCTCGATCTCATTGCGCATATAATCAGAGTCACTCTCGCGATAACGTCTTTCAAGATTTGGAATAATTCCTTCAAAGACAGTTTCAAATTCATAATCATATTCCCTGCTGCCATGTTCTACGCTGATTTTCTTTTCGCCAGTGCCGTTCATGATTACATCCAAATACTTCTTTGGCATATCCTTAATCGGCGTATTCATAGAGAAACCATACTCGTCAGCGACAGCTTGTAACATCCTCGTGTACCAAGACATGCGCGAAGTAGTCTTGCTCCAAGGGCGAATCGCTCCTTCGGCAAGAGTCAAACGTTTGTTCGGTATGACCAAATCAGGAACAATTTCCAAACGCGTGCCTAAACCGGTACACAAAGGACATGCTCCATGCGGAGAATTAAAAGAAAAGTTGCGTGGCGAAAGTTCAGGCATGCTCATGTGCCCCAAAGGACAGGCGAACTTTTGCGACATAAGGCTTTCTTTGCCTGCGTCAGCATTGAAGACTATCGCCGACTCATCTCCGATGTCCAAAGCCTTTTCCAAAGAATCTGCGATTCTCGAGCGACTCTCCGCTTCAACTGTGACGCGATCAACAACCACATCTATAGAATGTTTTTTCTTCTTATCTAAATTCAAAGCGAGTGCTTCGGTCAAATCCATGACGGTTGCATCTACGCGTACACGAGCGAATCCGGCTTTGCGAATTTCTTCAAAGACATGTTTGTGTTCCCCTTTTTGATCTTTGACGAAAGGAGCCATGATGATGATTTTTGTTCCGGCCTTCAAATCCATCAGCTGATTGACCATCTGCGTAACGGTTTGAGCAGAAATCTTTTTGCCGCAAACGTAACAATGAGGAACGCCGACACGCGCATACAAAAGACGAAGGTAGTCATAGATTTCGGTGACGGTACCTACTGTTGAACGCGGATTGTGCGATGCGGATTTTTGATCTATAGAAATCGCCGGAGAGAGACCTTCTATACTTTCGACGTCTGGTTTATCCATCAAGCCTAAAAATTGTCTGGCATACGCCGAAAGAGATTCCACGTAGCGCCTCTGCCCTTCGGCGTAAATCGTATCAAAAGCCAAAGAGGATTTTCCCGAACCGGATAAACCGGTAAAAACGATTAGTTTATTACGCGGTAAATCCAAATCAATATTTTTTAAATTATGCTGTTTAGCTCCGCGTATTTTTATCATATATGTATGTAAATTAGAACTGAAAAATTCCCAAACAAGTGCAAGGAATTGTAATCATAAAGTCAATGAAAGGTCAAGGGTCGCTGACAGATAAAATGCGTACAAAAAGCAAAAGAGCTCAGTTCGTAATGAACTGAGCTCTTGCCCTTTCGGGTGTGTCACTTTGCGGCGGACACTCTACCGGAACTTTTTTGGCTGTGAGTTTTCTTCTCACTAATGCTTTTTGGTTCGCACTATTTTGATAGCCCTCCTTAGGCTTGGCGCGGCGGCCTTGTTGGCTGTTGGCGTGTGTTTGTTTTTGCGCGGGTTTAGAGAATCGGCTTCTTGGCCGAGAAATCGTTCTTCTCGGGCCAGGGCAGCGCGTACGCGAGGGCCTTGAAGGCTTCTTCCGCGGCCAGATAGGCCTTGGAAGTTGCCGTCAACGGCCGCTTTGCACGCATGGTCGCCCTGAAGAGGTTGAGTGCGCGACCCGCGGCCGAGATAAGACAGGCGACGACATGCATTTCCTCGCCAGTCATGGTCTCACGCACGAATGCGTAGGTCCTCTGCAGCTGTTCCGCACGCTTGGTCAGAATCTCGACCTGTAACGTGTAGAAAGCGTGCTCGGTCGCATTGACCACCTGACTCATCTCGGTCATCTTCTCCAACGGAACAAACTGCTTCCGCTTGCTCAACCGCCCTGCCTTCACGTCATGATTGATGAGTGTAAAGAGGGTATGGTTGTCGAGCAAATCCTGACCAAGCTCTGTCACGAGCTTCGGGTTGGACTGCAGAAAACTGACAAGAGCTTCGTAGCGCGGCCTGCCGTCTACATAGACGCCCAAGCGCTGGTCGCGAGCTGTGGTCAGCCCGTGAACATGCTTGCGCGCATCAGCAATCGTGACCATACCGTCAGGCACAATCTCTTCGACTGGCGCTGCGGCCGGCTCCTTCGGTTCCACCACGGTCACTGCCTGAGCCGGCGCGACCTGATGGGTGCTGCGGCGGTTGCGGTGAGTCCTCTTCTCAACTTCATGAATCTGCTTCGTTGGATCGAAGGTGGGAAGGGCCTCAACATTGACGATCTGCGACAAACTTGCGAACGTATTTGCGATTGCAGCGGCCATGGTATTAACCTTTCAAAACTGAATTTGGTTTTTATGGTGCAATCAACCCTTTCGGATTGACTAGGTAGAGTACCACAAATAGCTAATCCTGTCAATAGCTCAACAAGACTAAGAAATGTTGCATTTTGGATTAGAACTGACGAGAACGTGAGTTCAGCAATTAAGTGCAACAAAAAAGGACCGAGAAATAATCCCGGCCCCTCAAATTTTACTCCGCCAGAAGTAAGCTACTTGCTCTTCCTGGTGGACTTCGTTTTATGCGTGAGTTTTGCAGGTCGTTGATATTTAACCACCAGCTCTTTGGTTACCGGCAAGCCGGCAGCATGGTAGTCCGCAGGAGTCAACGTGACGCCCTGCTTTTTGGCACCTACGAGGTAATACCTGGCCACAAGACCACTGAGCTTCTGCTCATTAACACCGTAAGCGGACAGAGGCTGGCCAGATTTCCTTTGAGCTGTAAGAAAGGCCTGCCTCAGACTCTCCCCACGGCTGATTTCGGCTGATGGCTGACGCAGGTCTGCCAGCTGCTTGGTTGCGTCGCGGTACCAGGCATTCTTAATCTTCTGATCGATTTCTGTGATACTCGATCCAATTGAAGTGAGATTGCCATTGACCGCGTACAGTTGATCGAGAATCTGCTGCTTGTAGTCCTCTGCTTTCACGCCATCGGACAGATTGTCAATGTCGTGCAGGAGTGCTGAGGCCTTTGTGGTTGCAGTCAGCGCCTGTTGTGCAGTAATTTGGTTAATCTGCTGATGGCAACCAGTACAACCAGCCAGAACTACTGCGGTCAACGTAATAAGGGTGGAAAACCTTGCAAAACGCATTTGTAAATCCTCCATTTTCAGATTTTCTTCTTTCGAAGATCGGATTATTTGTAATATTTTCGCAAATAATCCGATCTTCGCAAGACCAAACATATTGTCATAAATTATAATATTTGTCAAGTACACACCCGCGAGGCCAATAGTCCATTAATAACCTAATTTTATTGTGTTTTGTGTAGGGACCAGGTACGGGGTCTGACCCCGTACCTGGTCCCACCCCTTACTTTTTTACAATTTAATAGATAAAATGCATATATGAATTCAGTACTGCAAAAAAAAGCATTATCTTCGTTACCTCACCAGCCCGGCGTATACATCTTTAAAGATGCAGACGGTTCTATTTTGTATGTGGGCAAAGCCAATGACTTGCACAGCAGGGTTTCTCAATATTTCCGCCCAGACGCAGACAACAGACCACAAATCCCTTTTTTGATTTCAGACGCAGTATCTCTGGAACATATCATCACTGACAGCGAAGCGGAATCTTTGATTCTCGAAAATAATCTGATTAAACGCTTCCGTCCAAAGTACAACATCAAACTCAAAGACGATAAGAATTATCTTTTCATCAAAATCGATTACGAAAGCGAGATTCCTCAAATCTACACCGTGCGCAATCCAGACAGTACAGGCAAAGCAAAATATTTTGGCCCTTACACCTCCGGCCAAAAAGTCAGGGAGACCCTGAGAATCATCAGATATATCTTTTCATATTGCGCAAACACAAAAATCAGCAACCGCCCATGTTTCTATTATCATCTACATCGCTGCCCCGGAGTTTGCATCGGACAGATTTCTTTAGAAGAATATCGCCTGAACTATTTGCATAGGATAGAGTTATTTCTCGCTGGAAATATTTTTGAGGTCAAAAAAGATTTGCAAAAACAAATGCGATCAGCGGCGGCAGAAAAGAATTTCGAAGCAGCCGCTCAAGCTCGGGATAAAGTTAGGTCTATCGAAGTCATCGAGGAACGCCAAAAAGTGATGTTCGCCAAAAAAGTCGATTGGGATTTTATTTCTTTCTTTCAAGCTTACGAGCAAACCGCTGTAAATATTTTTTCTATTCGCAACGGCAAACTCATGGACAAGAATAATTTTATTCTTGAAGGGACAAAAGAAGCTTCAGAGAGAGAAATCGTCAAAGCCTCCATCGAAAACTATTATCTTCCAGGTGCAGACATAAAAAACGCTTTAAAAACCGGTACATCCAGCAGCTTAGGGCAAACTTTAATAAACAGACCAAAAGAAATCTTTGTTCAAGAAATTCCCGAAGATCTCGCTATATTAAAAACGACAGTCGGAGTGGCTATAGATAAACCTCTTCGCGGGAAGAATAACCAGCTTATCAAGTTAGGAGCCAAAAACGCGCAGGAGTTTTATGAACAATGGATTTCAGAAAAAGCCACAGAACTTTCTCGCACCAATTTAGCCTTAGGCGAACTTGCAGCCATTCTCCATTTGCCGGAACAACCTCAGAGATTGGAATGCTTTGACATCTCAAACACACAAGGTACAAATGCGGTCGCAAGCATGGTCGTTTTTGAAAACGCCAAACCAAAAAAGTCAGAATACAGAAAATTCAAGATGCAAATCAGCGGCGAGCCGAACGATTTTGCAATGATGCGCGAAGCACTCACTCGCCGCTTCCGTCCACCGGAAAATCCATTAGACGCGCCAAGATGGAATTATCCTGATTTGTTGGTAGTAGACGGCGGCAAAGGACAACTCAGCGTAGCTGTCGAAGTCTTGAACATGTACCACTTAGACAATATTGCCGTAATCGGATTGGCAAAAAGAGAAGAAGAAATATTCGTACCAGATAAAGAAGACCCTATACTTTTGCCGAAATCAAATTATGCTTTACAGCTATTGCAAAGACTACGTGACGAAGCGCACCGATTCGGGATTACTTTCCATAGGAGTCTAAGATCTAAGGCAGCTTACAAATCAGCATTAGATGAAATTCCAGGCATCGGCCCAGCAAAAAAGAAACTCTTACTAAAAAAGTTCGGTTCAGTCTCCAAAATAAAATCCGCCCCCATAGAAGAATTGCAAAATCTTGTAGGCGCATCACTATCCAAAGTCATCAAAAGCAATTTGTAAAAGATTATGTTTGGCCAGACCTTATTCTCCCAATCAGTCTGCGGTATCAATATGGTCTTTATCAGTCGTGCCTTGCTCAAGGTACTTCTCTCTATACAGCAACACCACGCTCCGAGGGCGTCGCAAGCTGTATATAGAGAACTCCCTTTCGCGTTCACGACTGATAAAGGCTTTTCTTTTATATTCCAGACTGATTGGGACTTAGTTTGGATCTAATCTTTTCAATCGTTATAGGAATATACAAATAACCCAGTAAGTAAAAGTGATACTCAAAGGCTCCTTGGCGATACTAAATTCCAATCAGTCTGCAGTATCAAAAGAAAAAGGTCTTTATACAGTCGTGTACGCGCAGGGGAGAACTTCTTATGCAGCTTGCGAGACCCTTCGAGCGTGGTGTTGCTGCATAAGAAGTCCTACCCGAGCAAGACACGACTGTATAAGACCTAATATTAGTACTGCAGACTGATTGGAAGAAGGGCTTTGGCCGTGTCTGAGAGTATCAGCTTTTACTTACTGGGTTTAGGATATCTTTAAGATAACGATTGAAAAGATCCGAGCAAGCCAGGACTAATAAAGACTAATGTTGATACCGCAGACTGATTGGGAGAATAACTTCCTTAAAAAGACCTGTATTCTAGGGCTTTACCAGTACAAAGGCATTTGCTATACTCCTGGATATGTCCCATACTACTAAGATTTTAGAACTAATACAGCTTGCGGTAGGCGCAATTTTGGTTGCTGCCATACTCTCACAAAACCGTGGTGCAGGACTTTCAAACGTCTTCGGCGGTAGCGGTGCGATATATCGCACCAAACGTGGTTTTGAGAAATGGCTTTTTTACGCCACGATAGTATTAGCAATTGTTTTTGTCGGATTGAGCCTCGCTGCTGTTTTGAGCAGTAAAGCCTAACGTGCAAAATATTCTACAAAGAATAAAAGAAGAATTTGCGAAGTTGAAACGTAGCCTATCAATGCTGCGTTTTCTTCAGTTAACAGACGCAACTAAAATTTGGAAAAGAATGAAGAAGATAGAGCGATGGTCTGTTGCTCTATTGTTTTTTATATTTATAGCTGATTTTATTTTTATCCTGGGACATTGGTATACAAACCACACAAAGGTTGTTCCTGAACATGGAGGAGTATATACCGAAGGCGTAGTCGGAGAACCCTCATATATAAACCCTTTATTAGCACAAACCCAAACCGACAAAGATTTGAGCCGACTCGCCTATTCCGGATTATATAAATATGACGATCAAGGAAATTTTGTTCCCGATCTAGCTGCATCACAACCAATTGTCTCTGCTAGTCAAAGACAATTCACGATTAAGTTAAAACCTGGATTGACTTGGCAGGACGGACAAAAGATAACTGCCGATGATATTATTTTTACGATACAGACTATCCAAAATCCAGCATATCAAAGTCCATTTTTAAAAAACTGGCAGAACACTATCGTTAAGAAAATTGATGATACAACAGTCGAATTCGATAACCCGGATATTTCTGCACCTTTTGTAACGAACTTTACTATCGGCATTCTGCCAAAACATCTATGGGCAAATATCGCTCCTTCGGATTTTACAAAAAATCCCTTAAACCTCGCCCCTATCGGTAGCGGGCCGTTCGTCGCAAAAGAAGTCAGCAGGGATTCATCAGGTGGAATCAAGAGCTATATGTTTTCATCCTTCAAGAATTATGCTGGAGGCCGCCCTTATATCGATAATCTAGAAATACATTTTTACCCGGACCAGAAGTCAGCTCTTTTAGCTTTGCATAGTAAGGAAATCGAAGGCTTCGGATATACACCCTTTGACCAAAATGAGCATTTCCAACCGGCAACCAACCTGTCGCTCAATCAGATTTCCACATATTCGTATCTTGCCGCATTTTTCAATACGAACGGAAGCGCAAAAGCTTTGGGAGACTTTGCAGTACGCACAGCTTTGACTCAAGCTACTAATCGTCAAGAGATAATCACACAAGACTATTCCGGAAACGCAAATCCAGCATATGGACCCTTTGCTCCACAACAGCTTGGATATAATCCTGCAGTGGAAAAAATAAATTCGTATGATGTCGATGCCGCAAACCAGACTTTGGATCAAGCCAAGTGGGTCAAAGATGCCTCAACTGGAATGCGTTCAAAAAACGGAGTGCAATTGGCTTTCACTATCACTACAAATAATTTTTTATTGAATTCTCAAACCGCTCAAACCCTAAAAGAACAATGGGCGAAGATCGGAGCAAATGTCTCTATAAAAACTTTAACGACTACTGATCTAGCAACAGCGATAAGTAACAGATCTTATGATGCTTTATTATTCTCTGAGAATACAGGATACGATCCTGATCCGTTTATATTTTGGCAATCCTCACAATCTTTAAATCCAGGTTTGAATTTATCTGAGTATAAGAATACTTCCGCTGACAAGATCATGGCAGCAGGACGGAATACTTTAGATACGAATATCAGGATTCAGAATTATTCAAAATTCCAGCAAACACTGTTGGTAGATGCCCCTGCAGTATTCCTGGTTAGGCCAATATTTACATACGCTATGCGCGCAGAGATTAAAGGATTAAGTATCAATCAACTTGCAAATCCTGAGGATAGATTTTATGATATAGTGCATTGGTATGTAGATACCAAGCGAGTTTGGAAATAGACTTTATTGTGACGACTGCCCCGAGCCTTCGTGGCGGAACTGGTATACGCGCACGTTTCAGGTACGTGTGGGAGTAATCCCGTGGGAGTTCAAATCTCCCCGAAGGCACCAAATAAATATAGTTTATCTAGCACCCTATTGGTCTGCGGTACCCGTTTGCGGTTTTACTCCTTCAGGGACTTAACCCAAATCCCTTTCAGGAGTAAAACACGCAAACATCCCCAGACCAATAGGGTGCTGCTTTAATTCTATTTCGCCGTACCCTCGGAACATAGATTAGACATCCCATGAGATTAAATTGTGTTAGCTTCTAAGGTCTCCATCCAGCGTCACCCGGAAAGGGTTTTGTTTTTGTATTACATAAACATATTTTATTGCGCTTTTGAGGAATATTTATTGAACTTCGTGGAATTAACTACTTATAATTTATATATAAATGAAAGACACCCAGCGCGCGAGCACTGGGTGCCTTGTTAAACACAGAGAGGTGAAAGCCTACCTATTCTGTGATATGCCCATTTGACACGAATACTCCAGCACTTTTAATACCCGTTGGACTGCCAAACATTTCGTCGACAGCCAACCGAATTTCTTCTTCGTAGTAAGCTGTCACTTCCTCTATGTTTAATCCAGTTTCTTTGGCAAAGCCGCAGATATATCTCTTAAGCTCAGAACGGTTAAAAAGAAACCCCTTTTCGCGAATGATTACGCGAAGAAGGAGAATCGCCATTCCTGCTTTACGTTCAGATGTTATTACAACATTGGGCATAATACCCTCCTTGTTGATATGCCAAAAATATCTTGGCATTTGTATAATACCATATAAATGCATATATGTCAATTAGCGTTTGCGACGCCCATGAAGTGCAGGTGGTGGTGCTATGCAAAGTCCTACCTGAGCAAAAAACGACCGATAAAGATCTAGTTGATACAGCTGACTGATTTGGAGAAACTTACAAATTCGCATTGACAAGTTTATATAAATAGGTTACTATATAGAAAACGTTCCGTTAGTTTTCCTTTTTAAATTCAGGAAACAAATATTTTTGAAGTCTCGAGAAATTTAATTTCGAGCTAAAACTTACAAAAACCATTACAAATATTATTTTAAAAATCCGATTACGGAATACCGGATTAGAAAGATTTTTTAATTATGCTCAGAAGCAAACCTTCTGCACAGCCTTCAACACCATCACATGGTGAAGGTCAGCACGCTGCGGCACAGCGACCAATTAGGAACTACCCTCCTCAAAGGAGTCCACTTCCTTCTAGAATTCAGCCGACAAGACCAGTGGTCGTTCCGACTAGTTCCCTCGCGGATAATTCTGCGTCAGCAATCCAGACTCCAAAATTAAAACCAGTGGCAACTACCAGCCAGTTCACTTCGTCACGCGTAAATTTGCGCGTCATCCCTATGGGAGGAGTGGAAGAAATCGGTGAGAACATGACCGTGTTTGAATACGGCGATGATCTTATCATCATTGACATGGGTCTGGCATTTCCAGACGAAACCATGCCGGGAATCGACTACATCATTCCAGACACTCAATGGCTGGAACAAAACAAAAAGCGTATCCGCGGTGTCATCGTGACTCACGGTCACTTGGACCACATCGGTGCAATCCCTTACATCTTGCCAAAACTTGGCGATCCTCCAATTTACACAATGCCTTTAACAGCAGGATTGATCAAAAAGCGTTTGGAAGAATTCAATTTGTTGGGACGAAGCAAGATAAACACGTTCCAAAAAGATGACGTATTGAAACTCGGTAATTTTACGATTCGTTTCTTCCGCATCAACCACAACATTCCTGACGGCGTAGGTATTGCTATCAGCACTCCTGTCGGATTGGTTATTTATGCCACTGACTGGAAGTTCGACCACACTCCTGTAGACGACAGGCCAACAGAATTCGACAAGCTCGCTCTATATGGCAGCGAAGGCGTATTGATGCTTATGTCCGACTCGACGAACGCGACCAAACCTGGCTATTCAACTTCCGAGAGAGAGCTCTCTGAAACTATCGATAGGATTTTTGCCGAAGCTCAGGGCAGAATTATCTTCGCGACATTCTCGACGTTGATTTCTCGCGTACAGCAAGTCTTTAATTCAGCGATGAAGTATAACCGCAAGGTTATAGTCACTGGACGAAGCATGATCAACAACATTGAAATCGCTTTGTCATTAGGATACTTAAAAATGGATCCTAAGCTGATCATCAAGACAGAAATGGCTAAAAAATATCCTGAAAAGGGCATCGTCGTTTTGACGACCGGCTCACAAGGAGAAGAGTCAGCCGCCTTGTCACGCATTGCGCGCGGTGAGCACAAGACTATAAAAATAAAGAAGGGCGATACCGTTGTCGTTTCTTCATCCCCTATTCCAGGAAATGAAAGAGCTATATCTTCGGTCTTATCCAACTTAACACGCGAAGGTGCAAAAGTTCTTTATTATCAAAATTTAGACATCCACACTTCTGGACACGCAAAGCAAGAAGATTTGAAACTGATGATCGCTTTGACCAAGCCAAAATATTTTATGCCTATTCACGGAGAGCACCACATGCTTGTGGCTCACGCCGAGTTGGCTAAGATGCTGAAGATACCAGATGAAAATATTTTCATTCTAGATAACGGACAAGCCGTAGAATTCAATTCCGCGCAAATCGGTAAACTTGTAGATCCGCATATTCAAACCGGTTATCTCTTTATCGACGGACTCGGAGTCGGAGATGTCGGCGAAGTCGTCATCAAGGACCGCCAGGTCATGGCCGAAGACGGTATGTTTGTGATCATAGTCACTGTCGACCGCAAGACCGGAAAGCTTTTGAGCCAACCGGAAATCATCTCTAGAGGATTCATTTATATGAAGGGCTCCGATGATCTTATTCGCGAGGTTAAGCACGAAGTGCGAAAACTTTTCGAGAGCAAGAGCAAGTCAGAAGCTAACTACACATTAATCCGACAGACTGTCCGTGATCAGGTCGGCGATTATCTTTACCAAAAGACCGAACGCAAACCGATGATTCTGCCAGTCGTAATCGAGGTTTAACATTAAGACTCCTAGATTAATTTCTAGGAGTTTTAAATTGTCTATTATTCTCCCAATCAGTCCGCAGTACTAATATTAGGTCTTTATACAGTCGTGTCTTGCTCGGGTAGGACTTCTTCTACAGCAACACCACGCTCCGAGGGCGTCGCAAGCTGTAGAAGAAGTTCTCCCCTGCGCGTACACG
>Ga0302277_1000151_pt1 | contig 53549 bp, 48 predicted proteins | sample III_Bog_N3_1_FD_198759 | JGI IMG/M metagenome (GOLD analysis project Ga0302277, IMG submission 198759) | Peat permafrost microbial communities from Stordalen Mire near Abisko, Sweden - III_Bog_N3_1 | ecosystem: Environmental > Terrestrial > Soil > Wetlands > Peat | place: Sweden: Abisko... | reverse complement strand
CCTGGGCCGGGAACAAAACCTCGAAAGGAAAAAGTTTTATGAGTTGTGCTGGCATCTGGGCGGCAGCCAGGGCGACATCGCCTGTTTGAAAGCCGAGGACGTGGATTGGGAAAACCGCACCATCAGCTTTACCCGGAAGAAAACCGGGGTGCCGGTGATCCTGCATTTGGGGGCGGAAGCGTTGAACGCTTTGGAGGATTTGCCGGGCGAAGGGTTGCTATTCCCTTATCTGGCGGGGGTGCGCGCTGGCGACCGGGCGACCGAGTTCAAGCAACGGTGTGTGGGCCTTGGCATCCACGGCGTGTCGCTGCACAGTTACCGATATGCCTGGGCGGAACGCGCCAAGACTTGCGGCTACCCTGAACGCTTCGCCCAAGAGGCGCTGGGACATAATTCCGTCGCCGTGCATCGTGCTTATGCCAAGCGCGCCAAGATGAAATTGCCAAGTCTGGAAGAATATGAGAAAAAGGCCGTGTCACAGCCTTCGGCAACAGGCGAGTGATTTGGGAACACGACTGGCAAAACCAACCTCATTTTTTATGGCTCTAATTCCATGCAGAGAATGCAGCAAACCGGTCAGCACTGAAGCCGCAGCTTGTCCGCATTGCGGCGCACCGCCTCAACGGCCAGTGCCGCCGCCGTTACCTGTTAAAACACCACCGGTCCCGAAAGAAGAGATCATTTATGCGGACAATGCAGTAGCGGTGACCAGCACACGGGTCGTCATTGGGGGGACGACCTATGCGCTACGGAACATCACCTCCGTCAAGATGGCGTTTTCATCGCCGGATTTCATCGGGCCGGTCTGTCTGCTTTTATTCGGGGCCTTTATCTTATTTCTCACGCTCATTCCGTGGTCCCCGCAAAACTACAAGCCAGTTTTAGGAGCGGTTTTGGGTGGCGGAATCATTGGTTTGGCCATTCTGTTGATGTGCAGCCTCAAACCCAGATACCATGTTGGCATTGCGAGCGCAGCCGGAGAAATCCATGCGCTGACCTCGAAAGACCAAGCTTACGTTGAACGCATTGTATTGAGCGTCAACGAGGCAATCGTAAAACATCAATAAAATGACCAACGACCAATTCGCCGTGACCAACGCGCGGTTTGTTTCGCTGCACGGGCTGCCCGTCGCCCCTGCCTCCCCCGCGCCGACGCCCGTTCCGCTGCACAAACCACGCGCTCGTCACGAGCTTGCATTTTCATCGCCGAATAGACGGCGGGCTTCCGTCTGTGGCTCGGCGGCGGGCCGTTCCGCTCCGGCTGCGTTTCGCTATTCGCTTCACTCCGTCCTCCGCTCCACTCCCCCGCTCGCCGGCCACAGACCGAAGCCGGATTATTATTTTCTGACTCATTTTTACTGGAAATGCCAATTCTCACCACACGGTAAAATAATCAAATTCCAGTAAAATATTGGTTTATTTCTCACTGGAATAGGCAATTCTTACCGAATAGTGAAAACATTAGAGTTCAGTAAAAGCGCAGTCATTCATTTTGAAAGTGAGTTAGCTCATCACTTCCGGCAATTGCTGGATGATGAGGCCGAACTCGCATGGCTGTCGCCTTCTGGAGACTCCGCCCAAGGTTGGCTTCCATGGATCGAGTTGAAGCTGGACGGCCAAGCACACCGATTCAAGCCGGTGTATTCACTGAAACCGAGCATCCCGGAATTGGAGTCAATCCTCACATCTTGGAGCGACCCGCTCCCGCCGCTGCTGGTGGCCCCCGAATTGATCCCCCGCATTTTGGACTTTTGCCGCCAAAAGCGGCTGGCAGCGCTTGATTTGAATGGCCGTGTGTATCTGCGGGCCGAAGGATTGCTCGTGGACCGATGCAATCTGTCTGGTCGCGATTTCCGTTTTGCCCTTGAACCTCGCAACGTCTTTGTCGGGAAAAGCGTTCGCATCATTCGCAGTCTGCTCACTGACCGCGCCCGCGTGTGGTCTCAAGGCGAACTGGTCAAGCGCACCAAGGCCAGTTCAGGTCTTGTGTCGCGCATTGTCCAACATCTCATCAGTCAAGGCTTCATTGAAAAGTCAAGCCCGCGCGAGTTGCGGGTCCGTGACCCGCTCGGTCTGATTGACGCCTGGGTGAAAGCCGATGACTTCAACCGGCGCACAACGGCCGTCCGTTACACCGCCTTCGGCGGCAGCCCCATCGAAATCGCCCAGCAACTGGCATCCTGGTCCAAAGAACAATCCGTCCCGCTCGCCTTCACCCAATGGATTGCGGGTTGGTTGCGCCACCCTTATACCGAACCGGTCGTGACCAGTGCCTATGTGGCGCGTCTGCCGGAAACTGCCATCTTGGAACGCCTCGGCCTGCGCCCCGTTAATGACGCTGGTAAAGTGTGTCTTCTCATACCCGACGACGAAGGTGTGTTCCTTGAAACCCAAACCATCAAAGACCTGCCGCTCGCCAGCGACGCGCAAATCTATCTCGACCTGCAAAAGACCGGTCTGCGCGGGCCAGACCAAGCTAACGCCTTGCGTGAGTGGGAAGGTTTTTGCCGCCCATGAAATACGAAACCTACCGCGAATATAATCCCAACGGTGTCGCCACCGCCGAGAGTGCGTTTCTCACCGTCTGGACCGGACTGGGGTCGTGGCATGGCGATCTCGTACTCGTTGGCGGTCTCGTTCCCAAATATCTCTGCGGCGACCTTTCCGCGCCGCGCGCCTTGCCCCGTCCAGTGACGCTTGACGCTGACCTTGGCATTGCCCTCGGCGCATCGCTCGGCCAATACGGCAGCCTGAAAATGGATCTCCAAGCGCATGGCTTCCGCCTGTCCCACGATGAATCCGGCGGGCCGCGCTTTGTGAAAACCATTGGTGCCTTCACCGTCCCGGTGGATTTTCTCACCGAACGACCGCCATCCACGCAGGGAACGGCCATGGTGGACGATGTGCCCGCCAATATTCTACCCGGCATCAACCGCGCCCTGGCTTCCGCCCGCCAGATCAAGGTGACGGGCGTGGACCTCTATGGCGCAATTCAAGAAAATCTTCCCATTCGCGTCTGCGAAGCAGGGCCATTTCTGGCCATGAAACTTCGCGCCTTCGCCCGACGGCAAGCGCCGAAGGATGCGTTCGACATTCTTTACACGCTGCTCCATTACGATCGGGGCACAAACGCTGCCGTGACGGCGTTTGGAGAGGAAGTCCGGGCCGGCAATCCCGCGTGTGCCGATGCCATCGCCTGTCTCGACCAACATTTTCGCGACGAACAATCTTCTGCCCCCGTTCGCGCCGCCAGCTTTGTGCTGGGGCAACCCGCACCGGGTGAATCGTCCGACATCCGTTTTCAACGCCTGCAAATCCAGCAAGACATGGTGGACGCGGGGCGATTATTGCAAAAAACATTAACCTTTATAAGAATAGGTCGTTGAAGTAGATATTTATGGAACGGCTCTTCGGCCAATTGTACGCTTGGCCAAAACTTGCCGCTATAAAGTCGAAAGCAAATTTGTCAACAAATTGAATGCCCCACAAAAATTCCAACTGATGAAACGGAATCTGAAATTGAGGAAACAGAAAATGTCGAAGCCTAGATCAAAACCCAAGTGGGAAAAAATCAAAGCCGATGGTACAACATTGCGCTACCAGCAAGGCGGCGACAACGAAGGGATTGCCAAAGCAATTGCGGCTGGGCTGGAATCTCGCAAGAAAGAGGCAAAGGCAAAAGCCGCCGCGAAAGCCGCACTGCCGCCGCCTGATCTCCGCCCCAAAAAACACCTTGTCGCCTTCGTTGATATTCTTGGCTTTGGTCACGAACTGAAAAAAGCCGAAACCGAAGCCGATTTAAAATTGATTTACGCGAAAGTCCGCAAGGTGCAGGAAGCATTTCTGTTGGCGGGCGCTTGCGACGAATCGGAACACCAGTTTGAGAACAATGCCGAATATGGGCGGCGCGTCCTCGCGCTTTCGGATTCCATCGTCGTTGCCATTACTCCCAACTGTCCGATGCAACCGCTGATGGGCGGCTACGAATTGCTTGGCTGCGCTCTGTATGAATTGATCATCGCGCAAGGCCAGTGTGCCTGTCAGGGAATTTTCGTTCGCGGAGGCGTAAGCCACGGGCCATTCTTTTTTGAAAACGATGTTTTGATCAGCCCCGCCCAAGCTCGCGCCTACGATTTAGAAACCAATGCTGCTGAATTCCCCATAATAGTCGTCACTGAATCAACTCGCCAAGCTCGATTCACTTTGGCCTGTGCTGCGCAAGAAGCTTGGGACGAGATTGACACAAATTTTAAGCCGGTCTGCCCGGCTCCATCCCTACAACTCGCGCGCACGTTTTGCGATCTTGCGGGGAGGACCGTTCTTCACGATGTGCAAGGATTGCTGGTTCTGCCAGGCACCTTTTTCGCGACCTGTTTATTGCAAAGTCGTCTGGAGCAAGAAGGCAGATTCGAGGAGATCATCGCACCGGCCTGGCGAAAAAGAAGCGCGGCATTTGGCATAGAGGTGCCTGACCAGGAGCTTGAACAATGGAGACGGCAAGCCGAATGGGAGGCAAATCCGGGCAATTGGTTCCTTGAACATATCCGAAAACAGGAGATGTCCAGAGGGCCTTTCAAACGTGATGACCATCCTGCCCTTAAAGATTTCCTTTTCAATCTTGGAATCGAAGAACTGAACCGACTCGTCCGCGTGCAGCACAGAAAGACTGGCAAGTGAAAGCCTGCCAGTCCACTCTGCGGGTGATTCACCGGCCTGTTTTTCCATTGCTGCCGGAAGGCAGCTTGGATGCGGTGTTACTCGCGGCAGCACTTTGAGCGCGTGCCGCAAAACTGCCGCTGGTCACTTTGCCGCCGGTCGCCCGTGCAGTTGCGCTTTGAATCGCCGCCGCCCGCACCATTGTCATGGGCGCGCCAGGCTTGCCGCTTGAATTTGCTTTGTTCATAGTTTGGTAGTTTTGTATTTCGTATATCAATGATCAATGCGCACTCGCGCGATTGCGCCTCATAGATTCCACAAGAATTGTCTGTCGGCAATTAATGAAAGGTGACACAGACGTAACACCGCGATGTCATTGGCACACGAAAATCATCTGGTATTCATAATTTCTTGGGCGGCAGCAATGGGAAATGTTCCACTGGCACATGAATCGAATCAGAGATGTGCAACTGTTTTGCCGTGGGAAAAGGGTCATACGTGGGCAGGGCATAAAATTCCGTTCGCCCGATTCGGCTGAACCCCAAACGTTGGTAATAGTTTCTTAATTTGCCAAACGCGATTTTTTCCGACGATGAAAATTTTCCGAGTTCCAATTGGGTCCATTTTTCCGACTTTTGCGCTTCGGCTTCAAACTGCAATGGAAAAGGCTTGATCACAACGAGCGAACAGCCTTTAGACCAATCCTCAATCACCTGTCGCAAGACGGCCAAGCCGAGGCGTTGACCGCGTGCAAGCGGATGAATTGTCAGGTGGTCTAACAGGAGAATATCGTCAACATCACAAGCATCTGGAAACATCTCCTGGACGTGCGGATGAAATCCATTATTGACCAGGTCGAAAACGGCAGAGCCTGCCTCCATGGTTTGGTGATAGGCGTCGCACACGTAAGCCAGTTCTTCGTGATGGTTTACGGCATTACCCACTTGAATGACGAAAAAATTCAATTTGCCGAGCAAAACATCTTGGAGGTTTTTTGATATGTCCTCCGTTGGATCGGGTGAACCGTAGATTTCTCCGTTGACGGTTAAAACGAAATCTTCCGGGTCCGCATGCTCCGAGATGGGGTTCCGGTCGATCCGGCAATGCAGGTTTATATCCAGCTCAATATGCTTGGTTTTCGCAGCCATATAAATCTGTCATGGCGTTTTACGGGAAACGCAAATAGCCTCATCCAACATGGCCCTGAACTTTTCGAGTTGTTGCGCCGGAATCATGATGGTCGTGAACCGGAAGCCGTCGCCCTCGACGAGACGCACGAAACGCCCCAGGGAGTTCTCTTTGAGCATGAGTTGAATGGTCTTGGCCCCAACTGGCAGTTTTTCCGAATAAAAAACCTTTTCGTCGAGGCGGGACTTCCATTGATTGGTGCCGCGCTGGCTGCCCCCGGACAGCGATACCTCCAGTAGTTTGTCGCACATTCCTTTGAAGTCTCCTATGGCCGCTCGCGGAATGATGATGGAGTCGCTGCGCGTGGCGGTCTTTTCCCCCAGCAGCAAGTCGTCATTTTCAATTCTGACGAAAATCGCCTTGCCCTCGCCTTCAATCATGCCCTTAGCGGCCGATCCGCTCGTGGTGATTGATTCCACGCATTGACGGAATTTCTCCAATACAGAAAGTGGAACAATGATGGAATTACGCCAGTCCTTTTCCACCACGCTAATGCGGGCAAAATGCCCGCGCCAGTTGGATTGCAGCGCCAGGACAACGGTCTTGGTTCCGCTTTCCATCTGCAAGCTGTGAACTGTGTTTTCAGTTTGCATAAAGCCTGGACGGTAGCTCTGCTGAGGCTGGCAATGTTCCCGCCCGGCAAGTCGTTCATTTGAAATCATTGGGGCAGCATAAGGGATTTCGCCCGGCATTTGCCATTGAGATTTTATAAAAGTCGAACTGCCGGTTGGTCTGTTTAGTCACCGGTAGTTTGCGTTTGGCTTTCAGGCGGAGCCTTTTCCTTGACGACAATGCCGTTTATAACCGGACCGCCATCGGCGGTAAATGATTGGGAGCCATCGGGCACCTTGGCGATAAATGCGAGTTCCTTCTTTTGCATGGCGAGCAGGACACGTTTCAAATTGCGGCCGGTGATGATGATTTCGTGCATGGAGAAAACCAACCGGAGGTGGTGATCTGCACCTTGGGTCTTGAATTCTGCCAGCAGGAATTGATCGTAGGGCAGTACAAGCAGATGTTCCAAAGTAAGCTCAATACGCAACCCTTGCGATTGGGAATCACTCGACCAACATTCGGGTTGTTTTGTGTTCATGCTTGAGTGTCTGTTTATGTTTTTGTTGCTGCTTTTTCAAACGGCAAATGGTGTCGGCCACCGAATCGCCGAATCGTCGGAGATAACCGTGAAGTTTATCCCAAAGCAAACCGCCGGGCTGTTGATGAAAATCATTGGCAAATTCAAAGGCCAGCGTGCGATGACCGGAGCGCGAAACATTTTCCCGAAGCTGTTCCTTGTCCGACGTGAAAATGTGGACGCCACGGCGTCCGCGTGAAATGGTGACATACCATTGCTGGGCGTTGGTTGCCGTCTTGATGGTGGAATCCGAGAACAAAACGTAATCCACCGTCTTTCCCTGTGAACCATAGGACGTCACGGCGTAGCCGGGGAGAAATTCCCGGAACCCATTGTCCAGAATCCGACCATCGGCCAGTTCAATGTCACCGCTCGGATGGATGGCTTTCACCGTGACCAGTTCCCCATTGGTAACCCGGTTGCCGTCGGATAGCTTTCGGTTGGCCTTCAAATGCAGTCGGTCATTTTCGGCAAGGGGAATGTCCCGCGACCGGCATACGGTGATTTTGTCCAGCGACTTTTGCGGGACAGTGATGAATCTTCCATCCACCTCAACCAAAATGCCGGATTTTACGATGCCGCCCAATTTCCCTTTTGCCCCTGGACCCGCTTCGCGCACCTTTTGATTGAAAACAATCACCGCATCCGCCGGGTAAAATCGCTCATCCTGCTTTTGCGCGTTCGTCAAATCAAGGTGGTCAAGGGTTTGAACGGTGGTGTCCGTTGATCCCAGCAAGCCTTTTGTTTTCAACGCTTCGCGCACCTTTGAATTGACCCGGCTGACTTCATTCCAAGTTTGAGACACAACCACTGCCGTGCCGGCTTGTTGAGCAATCTGAAGGTATTTATCAGCCAGCTTGTCGCCTTGATCACCCAGACCGCACGCCACCACTGCGCCCATTTTATCCAATCGTTCAAACGACTCAGCCAGTTTGCCCGCTGCCGCCATTTCAACCGCCTGGCGATAGTGTTGAATGTGTTTGCGCTCCTTGGCATTTCCGCCTAGCGCCGGGTTTTGCCGACGAATTTTATGTAATTCAACTGGCCGGAGACCTGAATGCCGTTCGATGGCCAGTAACGCGTCCGAAGCTTCCACCGCTCCATGTTGGCGCGTGTCACCGGAAAGCACCAGCCGGGCATTGCGCTCACAGACAAGCTGGATCAAATCGTGCATTTGCTTGCCGCCGATTTGTCCGGCCTCGTCCACCACCACGACCGTGCCTTCAGCCAGTTCACGCTTGAGCAGAAAATTCGCGACCGTTGTGGGGGCGGGAAAACCTGCGGTTTCCATTTCGACCACCTGTTGACGTTGTGGTGCGAGCACGGCCACGCCCCGCCCACCAGACTGGATTTGCCCGACCAGTTCGCGCAGGACGAAACTTTTGCCGGTGCCAGCACCGCCGCGAAACAGCGAGATTCGGTGGGAAGAGGAGACAAGGGCTTTCAGAGCCTTGACTTGTTCCTCATCCAGTTTGGGATTGACCGGCTGTGGCGTCCAAACCAGCGGATAGCAGGAAATAGCACCTTCCCTGACAGCATGAACAATTTCCATTTCCCACTGCAATACCTGCCGCAAAGTCACTTCATGCGGGCGTTTTGGGCTGCGGACGTAATCTCGCTGCCGTGTGAACTCCTTGAGTTCGGCCACTGAAAAATCACCACCGCGCGCCCGTTCCAATGCGTGCTGCCATATCTGGCATTCCAACACGACCGAATTGCGGTCAAACAAATGATCGTCCGCCCATTGAACAGCGTCAGCCAGGCCGGGACGTTCACCCATTGCAACTTTGTTTTCAGACTTTCTTGAAAGCTGGCGCAAAGAATCACGCTCGGCCTTGCTCAATTGGGCGTCCCACAGGGATTGTAATTCTTTCCGGCTCAAATCCTTTTGTTTTCGGGTCCGTTCCGTTGCCGCCAGCCGTTCCCGCAAATCCTTGATATTGGTGCCGCCGAGTTCCGGCTTGTCAGCCAGCAGCTTGGCCGCAGCCGCATCAATTTGTGCATTACGTTTGGAAAACCGCTGGCAAAGCTCCTCCGAAACCCCTTCAATTTGAAAATCACCCACTGTCCGGTTGCGAATCGAATAACCAAAGGAACGCAATCCCCGGGCGAGTTCATGATAATATGCGTTCTCGGCATATTTTCTGGCGCGGAGCAGTTCGTAATTTTGCAGTGCCTTCCAGCGATCTTCCGTCGCGTCAAACGTCGCATTGAAGACAATACAATGGGTATGCAAATGTGGATCAAGGGCGCGAGACGTATCATGCGTGAACAAGGCGGCTGCGAAATTGCCGGTTCGCCGGTCTGCGTGTATGCCACCGGCCCGGACACGTGTGGAAGCAAATGCTTCAAACTCGCGCAAAGCCGCCCGTACCGCCCGTTCATGTGATTCCAAGATGCGTCCATCGTCGCCAGCCAGTGCAACCAAGGAAACGGACTTGGGCGGAGAAAACGTGAAGTCGTAAAAGATGCGCCGATTGGCAGTTGAGCGTCCGTCCTCGACTCGCGTGGTGTTCAACCGTTGCGTCAAAAATTCGCCAGTGACCGGGTGTTGATTGTCGCAAAGCCTGAGAAATTCATCCTCGCGGACATTTCCGGACAAGCCAAGCCGTTTTGCCCCAGCCCCCAGCCATTCACCGGATACACGCTGGCCCTCATTGTAATAGTCACCTACCCCAAGGTGCTCCTCAAAGTATTCTTTGGCGTTTTTCAGGTTGTACTGCGTTTTGGCCGTAACCACGCCACGAAACGTAGCAGACCGCCAATTTCATTTTGTGCAAGCCTTGCACAATCCAACGCTGAATTTGTGGTGAACTGTGGCCATGAGCAAACGAGACACGCTAAGTTTTGACGACGTTACGGGTGGCGACATCTGGTCCGCGTTGAATGTTTTGGAAGTATGCCAGGGGGAATTGAAAGTGCATGAGTCGCCTCAAATCCGCGCAACAAATCATCCCCACTTGACCATGAACTCCACCGCCCAATTGCGCGTCATCGAAGTGCTGAACAAACTCGGAAAACGCCCGAAGGAACTTACGGCTCATTTCTTGACGCAGCTACCAGAATCATCCCAGGGAGTGAATTGCGCTACACAGATCAAAGCGCAACCAGTTCAGCAAATCACCTGGATAAACACGATTGCAGAACAGCTAAACCTTGGCGGGAAGAATTACTTCAACAGCAGAGGCACCGTGTTTCATTTCATTTTTAGTCCAATGGCAAGCCCTACCCCTTCCTTACGGAAGGATTCTGTGTCCGCGAAACGGTCGCGGAACGGACGCGGAATGTCCGCGCCATGTCCGGCTTGGCTGTCCGCGTCCATGTCCAGTCCCCGTCCGTGGGCAGGCAACGGACAGGCAATGTCCGTGGGCAGTCCGCAGACAGTCCACGTCCGTGTCCAGTCCGCATCCGCGTCCAGTCCCTGTCCCCGGCAATGTCCGCCCCATGTCCGCAAAAGTCCTTGCATAGTCCGCCGATTGGCATTTTCCGAGTCCGAAAATGTCCGCACCGGGTACGCGCTTAGTCCCCAACGGCGGCTTATCTGTGACCGCTGGCTGGCAACGCAACGTCCAGATGGCGTCCTTGGGATGTCCGCGCTTTGGCCAGTCGGCGTCCGCGCCAAGTCCACATGAGTATGTCACCATTAGACCCCACCACTGTCCGCAAGGCGGTCTCGGAATTTGCTCCGGCCCGGCCGGAGCGATTTCGCGAATTAGCCATTGCGAAGGATTTTATCCTCGAACTGCGCCAAAAACGCGCGTCATTACGCTCCATCGCCGATCTCCTTACCCGGCACGGTCTGCCTATCAGCAAAACCGCCGTAGCCGAGTTTTGCCACGAAGTCCTGGGCGAGCCAGCCCGTTGCCAGAAGCACCGCTCGCGCAAGCGACCGCCGGTTTCTAATCCGCCCACCCCCACCCCCGAACCTCTTTCTCCAGTCATAACCCCGTCGGTTCTGCCATCAACCGGCAACCTCGGTGAAAACCAGCAATCCCGCGTTCGCGGTCCCCGCATCGCACAAATCCGAATGCTTAAACCACAAAATCCATGAAACGGCTCATTCTCATACTCAACGGCAAAGGCGGCGTCGGCAAAAGCTTCTTTGCCGTCAACCTGGTCCAATACCTGAAAGACAGGGGCGTCGCCCACGTCGCTATTGACAGCGACAATGAAAATTCAACGCTGAAGCGATTTCATCCCGACGCCGTGTTTGTCGCTCTAGCCGAACGACGCGGCCCGGACACCATTTTCAATACCTTGGAACAAGCCAACCTCGTTGTCATGGACTGCCGCGCCGCATCCACCGACCTCTTTATTGACTTTTTTGCCGAGATAAATTTTGCCAGCGTGCTGTCGGCGTTGGGGGCATCGCTTACGCTGGTCATGCCGGTGAACCACGAATCCGACAGCGTGGATCAGGTGCAACGGTTGGCCGACGAGTTTGACAACAAATGCGGTTATGTGGTGGTTCGTAACGCCGCCCACAGCAAAAATTTTGCATTGTATGAAGGGGCGGAGGTCCGCGCCCAAATCAAAGACCGTCTGGGTGGCAAAGAGATCTCCATGGCGCAACTGCCAGACTGGCTCGTGGTGGCCCTCAACGCGCAAAACCTGACCATTTCCGCTGCGCTAAAGCACCCCGCCTTCAGCCTGCTGGACCGGCAACGGCTGCAAACTTGGCAGCACAGTCTTTACTCCGAAATCGAATCGGCCATTGACCTTTTATTACCAACCAAACCATGAATGTATCAGACCAACCCAATCCAACCCCGCCCGATTTGGACGGGGATTTTGACCAAGCGATCAATCGTTTCCGCGAACAGCACAAATTGGCCGAAAACGACGCGGTGATGTTGCTGGTCGAATTGTTTCGCATTCACCAACAGCATTGGGATGCCTTGCGCCGACGCGAAATGCCGTCATTCGAGCCATTTCGCTCGGACATCCTCGCGCTGTTGGCATCGACCAAAGCTCTTCAAGAACGATTCGCTCCCTTGATTGAGGCGGTCGAAATGCAGTCCCCCGTTGAACCCGACAAGAAAATCCCTCTGCCCGTGGCAATGGCTGCCACCATCGCAGCTTTGCTCGGCGGTTATTTCATTGGGAGGGATTGGCAATGATCTTCAATTTCGTCCCATTCTCCTTGATCGACGTTTCAGCAGTGGCAAAACCCCTGAAAGCCATCATCGCTGGCTATGGACTTTTGCTCATCATTATGGCCTTCCGGCTATTGCTGGTTCCGCGCAGGCGTAACAATTATGTGGCGAAGTTGGGCGGTCTGACGTGGAAACGCAATCAATTCTGCCGGGGTTGGCTTATCACCGGTGACACCGGCTCCGGCAAAACCAGTTCTGGCATCAATCAACTCGCGCATCAGGTTTTTCAAAATGAACCGAATTGGGGTGGTCTCTGCATTGATGAAAAGGGGGTTTATTGGGAAACGCTGGCGGCGATGGCCCAACAATATGGACGGGAAAAGGACCTTATTCATCTGCGAATCGGCGATGACAGGCCCGATGCAAACTCGCAACCGCCGCATCGTTTTAATTTGACCTGCGACCGCACCATTCCGTTTATGACCTACGCCAAATTTGTTGTGGATACGGCGACAAGTCTCGGACAGGGCGGTGACAAAGGTTTTTTCAAGAGCCAGTCACAAATTCACATCACTTTTGCGCTGGAACTATTATTTGAATTGCGGCGTCCCGTCACCCTGGCCGGGGCGGCTGAGATGCTCACCGATACTGACTCCTTGAGGATGCGGGTCGATAATCTGGGAGACTTGGTCGAAACGCCACGACGCGCCGCCATAAGGGGACATTTCCTGAACCGTTATATCAACAACCAGCCGGCTGAACAGATCGGTGGTGTGCGGGAAACCATTGGCAATTATCTGCAATACTTCATGACGCCCGAGGTGGCTGAGATTTTTTGCGCCGAGAAAAGCACTTTTGATTTTTCGGCGATAGACGCCGGCAAAATCATTCTCGTGACGATGCCGCAGAAATTTCAAACCGAGCGGCGTTATGTCAATACGTTCCTGAAATTGCTCTTCTATAATCACGCCTTGCGTCGATTCGACCAGCCCAAGGCCGAACGGGCCGGAAACAACCTCCTGATCCTCTGGGCGGACGAGGCGCAGCGGTTTATGACCGCCAGCGAGGACGGCACCAGCGATTACAATTGCGTGGACGTGATCCGGGAGGCGGGCGCAACCGTCATTGCCGCAGCGCAATCCACCACATCGCTGATCCCGCCTTTGGGCAACGACAAGTCAAGGGTGCTGACATTGAATCTCCGCAACCGGATGATTTTTCGCAGTGCCGACGAGGCCGACGCGGTTCAAGCCGCCGATTTTCTCGGAAAAAAAACGGTGATGAAGCGCTCCTGGGGATCAAGCGCGGGCAAACGCAGTGTCAACTATTCCGAGACCGAGGAACACAAAATCAAATCCCATAAACTCCGCAAACTCCGCGACCATGAATGTGTTCTGGTGCATTGCGAAAAGGGTTTCCGCCAAGTCACACTCCCGCCATTGGAGCCTGATGGAACCGTTGCCAAGTGGTTTCCGTGGTGGAGGAAAATCTTCTGAGCCAACCTGTCTAGCCAGCCTATGAAAACACAAAAGGAAATCATCAAATGGTTGCAAGCCAACCTTGGAAATAGCTGCATTGCCCCGCTTACCAGCAATGATTGTTATGCGCTCGTAACCAGCGTTAATCTATGCAACCTCATCAGCCATCAATTTGCGCCGCCGGAGCTTTTTGAAGCCTACGGTGCCATTGTCCGGCGAATGCAGCCGCATACACGGGGATTGGCTTATCACGCCATCGCTTGTGAATTAGACTGGTCGCATCGTGATATGATTTGGGAATTGTCACGGCTTCCGGCTGCTGACAAGCCAAAATATAAATGTGCCTTTGAACAGCAAAGGCATGGCATGACTCCGTGAATTCTAATTCCAAAGAACCGGCCCCGTTTGAACGACGCGGACCTCCTGCGCCTGGTTCGCGGCGGCTAGAACAACGCCCGATCCAAGCAAATCGTGCCGGGAAAGGTATCCACTCCGCCGACCAACAGAAACGTCAAGTCAGCCTAATTGCTTTTGGGCGGCCTTGACCTTTGCCCATCACGCTTTAGCCGACGCAGCCATTCTGGGCCTGCCGCGCTCATTTTGCGCCTCTGCTTCGGAGCGGCGGTGGACTCAGGTTTGGAAGAACTCAATATCTGCTCAAGCACATCTTCAAGTGATTGGATTTTGTCTTTGATATCGGCAGGGCGACGTAATTGTTGTGCCGACAGGCTCGCTGAATGCACTCATGTGCAGTCAGTTGCGAATTTCTGCATACAAAGTCAACTTCGTTTCACCTGCCACGCGAAACTAAATGGCATCAAACCAGGATTACGATCTTCATTTGGCGCAATCAACCACAGAGGCCGGAAATTGCGGAAATGTTCCGTAATCTCCAAACAGAATGGAAAACCCTACCGGGGCTGAAAGTCGGGTTGTGGGTCTTCGCCTTTTTTTCTCCCCCGCAGTCCATCACCCCACCGTTTGCTGCTCACTGGTCCGACACCGAGCCGAGATTTGGGAGCGAGAGCTAAAACCGCGCCAGCGGCTCCCCTTTGCCCTTTCCCCACTGTCACGGTTTTAGCTTTCGCTGGAGTTCAAGGGCGCTGGCGCGCGCGGCTCGCTGTCTCCCCATCAGTGAAGCGAGCAGCAAACGGCAGGGTGACGGACAGCGGTTTCAAAAAAAAGCTATGACCACAACAAAATCCAAAAATGAAGCGGCAGCACCAGCGAGTGTCCGGCCATCGTCGGTTTCAAAAAACCAGCACCGGGCCTTTGCCGCCCACCGCGCCAAATACGGTGCGCACGTCGCCACCACCCTTAACCCCGCCTAAGCCACGACCATGAACACCCCCTTTCTTCCAGAGATGAATTATTTGGTCAAACCGTTCAGGTTTCCGGCCAATCCCTACGAATACAAGGTGACGCCCTTGCGGGAATGTCCCACGCCCGAGGCGTTACAGCAGTGCGACACCCCGGACAAAGCGGCCGAATACTGGAAGCTGCACATTGCCACCCACCCCCATTTTAACCCGGAGTGTGAGTGTCTGGCCGTCCTGCTCTTAAACGTGCGCCGCCGCATCAAAGGGCATCAGCTTGTCTCGATTGGGACTCAAGATACGCTCCTCGTTCATGCTCGTGAAGTCTTCCGCCTGGCGATAATGACCGCCGCCAATGCCCTGATAGTCATGCACTGCCACCCCAGCGGCGACAGTTCCCCATCAGACGCAGACGTTAAAGTGACCCGCGATCTAATCCGGGCTGGCCAGCTTTTGAAAATTGAAGTGCTTGATCATGTCATTGTCGGCAGCGGCAATTTTTCCTCCCTAAAAGCACTGGGGTTCTTTTACGCCTAGCCGCCGGAGTTCGTTCCTTGCGGCCAAGTCCACAGGGACCGACCTCTGCCGGTTTCCCGCGCAGAAAATCCAGCCGGAGATGGTCCGGTTCTCAAATTAAAATTATGTTCACATTCACAGGCAATTCACGCGGTCATGACCGCTTCCGCAGTTCCGGCAATCTGCATTCGCTCGACAACGGCGAGTTGCAACACATTGCCCCATCCATCTTTGCATCCAACGCCATGCCCGGCGTCAGCGAAAGTTATTCGTTCCTGCCCACCATCCACGCCGTTGACGGCTTGCGCGCCACAGGCTGGCAACCGGTCTGGGTTTCTGAACAAACCGTCCGGCTGGAAACCCGCAAGGGCTTTCAAAAACACATGATCCGGTTTCAACGCGCCGACCTGATTGGCAAAGACGCTGAATACTGCCCGGAAATCTGTCTGGTCAATTCCCATGACCGCAGCAGCGCCTACCAGTTGCACGCCGGAATCTTCCGCATGATTTGCGGCAATGGCTTGATCATTGCCGATGCCGTATTTCAACGGGTCAGCATCCGCCACACGGGCTTTGAGCCGTCGCTGGTGGTGGATGCCAGCTTGAAAGTCCTGGATTCATTGCCACAATTGACTGACGCGGTGGAAAGTTTTCGCGCCCGCCAGTTGACCTCCGCCGAGGCAAAAGCCTTCGCCGAAAGCGCCATCCTGTTGCGCTATGACGATTTGCAGACCGCCCCCGTCAGTCCGCAAAAGCTGTTGGAACCTCGCCGCGCCGAGGACGCCGGTAACGATCTTTGGAAGGTTTACAACACCACCCAGGAAAATCTCATCCGGGGCGGTTTGAAAGACCATTCCCGCCGCAAGGCCGACGGCAAACGCCACCCGCGCACCCGTGCCGTGGCTGGCCTCGATGAAAACGTCCGCCTCAACAAGTCGCTTTGGCACTTGGCCGAGGCGTTGAAATCACATAATTTCCCGGCCTGACCAGTTCGCCGGAGGTTGAGACCGCAATGGTTTCAACCTCTTTGTGTGGTTTGTCTGGTTGCCAAAATTTGCGTTGGGGACTTGCGCCGTCCCCAAACCCCATGCGCCAGTGACGTATCTCTGAACTCCATGCAAGTCAATTTTGACATCACTTGCCATCCCGACTTATTTCTGCGGTCGAGCAAAATTCGGCAACGGTTTCACAATTCACTGACAATATCATGCAAGTGAACTTTCAACGCCCGCGCTATTCGCAGCAGGACATCCACGGTCGGCACCCGGTAGCCGCGTTCAATCTGTCCCATTTTCCGGGAAACGGCCTTTCGGAAAATATCATAATTCCCCAATCAAAACGCTTACTTTCACTTTTAATGCTTTGGCAATTCGCACCAAGGAATCCAGTGAAATATTCACACAACCCCGCTCGACTTCGCCAACGTATTTGTAGCTCAAATCAGCTTTCTCCGCCAATTCCTCCTGGCTCAAATGAGCCTGTTTGCGGTAAAAGTGGATTTGCTGGCCAACGGTTCGCCGATGTGATAATCGCACAGTCTGTTACGAAAGCAGGAAGCAGCCGACTGCAAAACCCGATATATGTGCTATTTCGTTCTTGCCTATTTTCGGCGGAGGTTTTAAGAATGTGTTGCGTTGTCCGTAATGATGAAGCCAATATAACGGAATCTTGTGGGTTTATGAAAAAGAAGAAAGTTCTGGTTGTTGGGAATGAAAAAGCAATCGCTGGGATGATGGTGTCCTTGTTGACCCAAGCCTGGTTTGACGTACGGTTTGTTGCTCTGGGCCACGAGGGAATTGATTTCATCTCCCGACTCAAATCACGCCTAAAAGGAGAAACGTGCCGCATTGTCTCATTAGATATACTACTGTCATGAGAAGTGAGAGAAAACGCACCATCCGGCCTTGCTTGAAAATGGCAGCTTGCGAACCAATGGGAATTTTGCCGCAATTTTGTTTAGCGGCAGATTCTTCAAAAACAAATCGTCGAATCGAATCCCAAACAGACGAGCCTGATAGAATAGTTCGCAGTCGTCACATGAAAGTAACACTATTTCGCTTGGCTCCTCCAATAAGCGTGATAAAAATCGGGGTGGGAATGAATCAGAAGACAACTGATGCTGGGCAAACCCAAACGAGGGCGGTCTTGCCTCAAAACAGACGACAAAGCGAAATCTCGAATACGCAATGTCTTCGCAATTTCAACAATGCGCCCTGGCCTTCATTTTTAACGCAAAAAAAAGACTGGAACCCTCCAACCCTGCATAACCCGCAATGTGATTATTTGACTTTGACCCGGTTGCGTGACAAGCGCATCCGAAAGGCCGGTCCCAATTTTTTGATGTTTACGTCGGGGGGAAACAGCGCATCGGTTGCCGTCCCTAAAACTTTTGCCAAAATAAAAAGCTCACCGTCTGGGACTCGTCGCTGCCTGGTTTCCAGTTTTGCGAGCGATTCCCGGCTAACATCCCACCCGAAGACTTGCAATTTTGCAGACAATTCCTCTTGCGTCCAACCTTTACGGTCGCGCAATTCCCGGACCTGCGGTCCGATCAGGTTTAGCGGTGACGAGACTTTGTTAATGGCAGCAAAGTTAGCAGTGTCATGCAGAAATATTGTTCGTCTCAGGTCACAAATAAGGCTTGTCAAATGGCAGCCGCTTTCGCAAAGTAGCGCTCGTAATCCAGAGGGCGGGCATACGAGAGTCATCCGCATGTCAACGCTGATTATCCTTGGACTTGGGCAGTTTGTTGAAAGCAAGCGGGCGACCCTTTTCAGGCAGTATTTATTCGAAAGGTTTTACGCGAGACGAAAACAATATCGCTTTAATCAAAAGCGAAAATAGGAAATCAACAGGAATGAAGACCACTCTAAAACTTGGCCTGCCAGTATTGCTGGCGCAACTCGGAATAATGGCCCAACTCCAGGCACAAGCCGCATCCACAACCGCACCCGCCTCCGTCGTGGAACTAGTAGCTCAAGATGACAATTTACAGGCCATCCCCTATGCGAATTTACCGGTCCACGGGACCTACTGGGAAATTTTGCCCGGCGGTCTCACGGCTCCGCTGCCGGAACCGCTCTTTGATCCTTCCCTGCCGGTCTACTCAATAATTTCGGGGATATATCTGGTTGACGGAACCCGAGGCGCGATTGTGGTGAATCCACGGCAATCCGCTGGCCTGTCGCAATCTGCTGCCATGACTTCCGCCGCCAACACGGAGGCCACCAAAGTGGCTAACCTCATCAGCCAAGTGCAAAAGGCTTCGGCCAACAGTGCAACCCTTGCCTCTTCGGCGACTGTATTGTCAGCCAGCGGTACGTCCGGCGGCACGCTTTCCCCCAATGGCCAACAGCAACCTCAAAGCGGCGTGCCATATCTGACCATCGCCCCTGGAACCAATCAGTTTTTGATCACCGTGTACAACGATACAACCCAAGGGTTGTATTTCTTGCAATCCACCCCCGTTTTGGGCGACACCAATTATCCCTGGTCCACCATCGCCTCTGGGACCAACGGCCAAACCAATTTCATAATTTCCGCCGGACCTTACAACGACTCGTTTTTCCGGGTACTGATGTCATCCAACGCCCCAGGTTCCGGCATTGCGGTATTTATTGATAGTCCCGCCAACGGAGCCACGGTTCAATAACCTCAATTTCAGAATTTTAAAACCAGGTATTTCATGAAAATTCATTACAGAGCACTTTTTCTCGGTTTATCCGCCCTGAGCGTGGTGCAGGGATGGGCGGCTTCGGGCCAGATGACCACCTTGGGCATCGCGGCAGGGCAAAGCCAGGCATTGGCCTTGCGTTCGGACGGCAGCGTGTGGACTTGGGGCACCAATCAGGTCGGGGAAATGGGCATTAGCGGTCTGACCGGCAGTTATTTCCCCCTGCGCATTGCTGGCGTGAGCAACGCAACCGGCATTGCCGCCGGCTGGCAGCATTCACTGGCCGTCGAAAACAACGGAACCATCTGGGCTTGGGGCGACAACAGCGGTGGAGAATTGGGTTATGCCGGAACCAACAGTCCGGTGCCGACACAAGTCGCGGGCATCACCAACGCGGTGGCGGTTTCCGGCGGATATGACTTTTCGCTGGCCTTGCTGGCCAATGGCCAAGTTCTGGCGTGGGGCACCAACTCAGTAGGCCAGTTTGGCAATGGCAACACGACTTCCTCCAGTCAACCCGTGTTGGTATCGGGTTTGACCAATGCAATCAAAGTGGCGGCCGGTGGATACCATGGCATGGCGTTGGATGCCTCCGGGGTGGTCTGGTGCTGGGGTTACGGAGGCTATGGCGAAATCGGCAATGGTGCGAATAGCATTGCCTACACGCCGGTCGCGGTCATGAGCAACGTGGTGGATATTGCCGCCGGAGCATTTCACACCATCGCCTTGAGAAACGATGGAACGGTCTGGGTTTGGGGATTAGGTAATAATGGGCAGTTGGGTTTGGGCAATACAGGCAACGTGAACATTCCCACTCTCGTCAGCAGCCTGAGCGGGGTTTCGGCCATTGGTGCCAATTTCTACTCTACGGGAGCCAGTTCGACCAATGGACAAAACTATGTTTGGGGTTGGCAGGGGCAGCAGTTGACATCACCCGCCCAGCTTGCTCCGGCGGCGAAGTTCCTCAAATATGCCTTTGGCCTGAGTGCCATCGGTCAAAATTTCGCCCTTGGCATGGCGGCAAATGGAGCCGTTTGGGCCTGGGGTGACAACGAATTGGGCCAGTTCGGAAACGGCAATACGTTCTCGCCACTCGACGGCAGCTTGGAACTCATCCCCACGGAAAGTTTTGCGCCAACGCCCCCGGCCCGCTGGGGTGAATTTTTCCGGGGCGACACTTATGACTTTGGCAATGCGAGCATCCATGATCTGGATTTTTGCTCGATTGTGGTGCCGATTGACATGGAACAAGGGGTGGCGTTAAATTCCACCGGCAGCGATGCCTACTGCTATTCCAATTCGCCGCCGTGGTTCCTGAGCATTGCCAACCAGACCCTTTATCAGTCCACATCCCTGTCTGGTCCGGTGATTCCGGTCAATAATCCCGTGACGGCCTTTGGCAGTCAGGGCAGCGGCTCCCCCCTGCTTCCCAATCAGCCTTACCGTTTTGGCGTCTATGCCGGTGGCTTTGACGAAAGCACACCTTCCGCCACGAATGTCATCCGTATTTCCGTTTATAACGCGGCCAATTTTGCGGCTGGCGCAACCAATGTCGCCCCGTTCAGTGTCTTCACCATTCCGCTGCCACGCCGAACCGTGAGCGCGGATTCAAATCTCTGGGTGGCATTTATGAATAATGGCGCAGCCACCACCTTTGCCACCAACGGCCTGACCACGACGGTGCAATTTCTGGATAATGGCATATCGAGCGATGAGGTCTTCGACTTGAGCTGGCTCAACGGCCAGGTCATCACCAACTATATTCTGACGGGGTATGAATTGACCCACATCGCCAGTTCGACCAATTATTATTACAAGGTGGAAGTGCTGGGCAAAGTACAGGTTGGAAACACCAGCCTCAATCCCTTTGCCACCAATTCGTCCGGGGTTTGGTCGTACACGCCGCTGTACACGCTGGATTTCAACCAGCTTCCGCCGCTGCAATCCAGCTACATGAATCAACTGTTCTTTCAGGGGACGCCCACGCCACCGACTTACGCGGACGCGACCACCATTGGCATGGCAGGCGTGAATCCGGCGGTTACGAACCAGTATGTGCTGACCAACAACACTGCCTACACGAATCTGGACATCAGCCCGGAACTGCGGCGGCATCCAGTTTTGGACCAGTTTGTATTGGACATGAACAAGGACCCGCTGGCGCTGGCCAGCTATGTCATCAACCAGATCGAGTTGGCCGACCCGTATGCCTCCCAGCAAGCGGGTGGCACAGTGATGCCCCAGGTCACTTGCGGTGGCATTGACCGGAGCGCCTTGACCACCTTCCTTGAAGGACGAGGCTCCCCCATCGAACAATGCGCCCTGCTGGTCTATTTACTGCGACAGGCGGGCTATTCGGCGGCTTACGTCTTCCCCACGAACAACAACCTGTTCATGTCGGCGAACCATGTCAGCCAGCTCATGGAAATGCAGGTCAATGGCATCTTGTATCCCAATGGCATTCCCGTCATTACGAACAGCCTCCTGTCACTCAATTATCCCTGGGTGGTGGCCAACATCGGCACCAACACCGTCCATATTTTTCCGTGGCTCAAGGACCACGAAATCGTGGAAGGCGTCAATCTATATGACTACATGCCCACCAATTACGGCACCGCGTTGGCGTGGGTGGAACAATATGTGCGCGGGAACACTAACATTCTGAACCTCGACAGCAATAATGTGGTTTCCAAGCTGTTCCCGGAATTCGTGCAGCAATACCTAGCTCCCTTGGGACCATCCTTCTCTATGGATAATCTGGGCGTCCGGGCCTTCAACCGGCAGCACCAATTCCCGTCCTGGTCATACCTGCCGCAACCGGATGCCGTGACCAATATGAGCGCCCTGACAGTGGTGGATAATTTGGGCGACAGCAGCACTTTCCCCTTCCTGGCCAATGTCTTTAACACCGTGCATGTGCAGGTTTACAACAGCAATGTGAGCGGCAGCCCGGTGTTGGACAGCGGGATTTGGGATGCGTGCGATTTGGGCGACCGGAAATTTCTGTTGTTTACGAATGCCGGGCGATTGTCGTTGTGGCTGGCCCCCTACCGGTCGGGCGTGACCACCGTTCAAGCCTTTGCCGGTCCCAGTTCCCTCGCCCTGCAATCCAATTCCGTGCCCGTCGGCACACTGGGCTATCTCGCCATTCAAAGCATCCACCACCGGCAAGTGGCCAGTTTGACTTCGCCCTACACCTTTATCCCGGCAAGCGAATCCATTGGCACGACTAACGTTAGCCACTGCAACCTGGGCGATGTTGCGGCCATCGTACTGGATTATGGGCAGGTCACTCCGCTCATGTTGCAGCAGCACGAGGAAACCTATTGGGGGTTGCAGCGGCAGCGCGCCACCAACGCGACCATGACCCTGAACGTTTGGGATTATCAGGGCACAGCCGCCTATTTGCTGGGCATGGGGTATTTCCAAAAGAACGATGCCTTTGACGTGAACAACCAGCAATGGCATAAAATGCGCGATTTGATCAGATTTTCCTGCGGGCTGGGCATCATTGGGGCGACGGGCAACGCTACGAACATGCAGGCCAAGGTGGACATGTTCAGTGGCGTCGAGTTGACGGTGGCAAACGGGAGCCTGCAACCCAACAGTGGGGTGCCCGATATAACCGCCTTGCAGAACTATTTCATCATGTTCATCACGGCCGGGTCTGCCCAGGAGCATGACATGATCCAGAGCATGTTCCCCGACCAAAACGCCGTTTCAACCGTGCGCTTGCTCCAAATGGCGCAGCAGCGGGCCACCAACGGCAATTCGCCGATTCTCGAACTGTATGCCAACAACTATGCCGCCGCCGGCAACCAGTCCTATCCGGGATACGGCACAAACTTGTTGAAGAATCAAGACACCAACGTATGGGCTTCGGTCATTAATGCCTTCAACCAGCCGGGCGGGGCTTATGCGCGGGTTTTGATCACCCCGTCCAAAATGACCAATGCGCCTAAAACCTATATTGGAATGGGAGCATTGATCCTCAGCCCCCAGTTGGAATTGGCCTTGATTTCAGCCAACAGCGCGATGCTCAATGGCGGCTGGGGCAGCGAGGAACCGGCTTTCTACGATCCGCCGGTCACCGAACCCATTCTGTCTTGGGACCTGGACGTAAGTTCTTCCGGCGACCCCACTTTTGTTTACAACGATCCGGCCGCTTGGGACAACTACACGCCGGTGTTGTCGCCCGTGGATACCGCCGGATTAGGCAACAACACAATCAATCTGACGCCCGAACAGACGCAGCAGGCCCAACAGTTTACCTTGCAGTCCGGTCAATCCGGTGGCACTGCCCAATCCGCGATGATCGGTGATGGCAACAGCGGCTCAATCGGTCTGTCCGATGCAGGCCTGCGCAGCACTTTGCAAACTGTGGGAGAACCAGTCAATGTGACTTCCGGTGAATTTTATGAGGACACGGTGGATTTGGCCTTGCCCGGACCGCTGCCGTTGCAGTTGCGCCGAAACTATAGCAGTCTGAACATGCAAGCCAACGAGTTTGGGTACGGTTGGAAGATGAACTTCAATCCCTTCCTCGTGGTCGCCTCAAACATCATTTATGCCGCCGAAATGGATGGCACGGTGCTGGCCTATCGCCAGACGAACAATGTCTGGAAAGTTTTACCCAAGGACAATCCCACCCTGAACAACAGCAGCACCTACGGCATAGGGGCAACCGCCAATCTGTTCAATTCCGTGCTGTCCACCAACAGCGGCACAAATTACGTCATCGCCGCGCCGGACGGTAGCCATCGCACCTACCAAGTCATGTCGTTCCCCGTGATTAGCGGCACCAACACGCTATCCCGCACCCGGCCCTATCTGACCCGCTGGCAGGACGCCGCCGGCAATTATGCGGTCTTTTACTATGGCACCAATAACACGGCGGACGATTGGGGCCAGTTGAACCGGATCAACATGGCCAACGGTAACACGCTGGTTTTCAAATATGATTTTTACGGACGCATTACCCAGGCGATGACGGGCGACGGGAGGTTTGTCTATTATCAATATGACAATTATGGCGACCTCATCAACGTCACCTTGCCGGATTCATCGCAAGAACAATTTCAATACCAGCATTACGCGTTCACCGCCACCAACGGCACGACCATCACGACCAACACCGACTCGATACACCTTATCAGTCAGGACATCAAGCCCAGCGGGCGCATCCTGGCCAATGCCTATGACAACCTGCGGCGCGTGGTGAGCCAGGCATCCACGGTCGGCACCAACCTGGTCCTCTATACCAATGCCTACTTCTCCTATACCAACAACATCACCAGCCTGACCAACCAGTTGGCCGCCGGGGCGACGCGGGTGGATGACTTCTTCCATCATTCCACGGTGTACTATTACACCAACAACCTGATCACCAACATCGTGGATGCGTTGAACCACACCACGCAACGGGTCTGGTTCCCAGACAACGCCACGAATGTGCCCGGCTTCTATTACCGCAGCGTACAATACTCCGTGGATGTCCGGGGATTGACCACGCAAAATTTTTATGATTCCTTCGGAAACGTGACCCAGCAGGTGGTCTTGGGCAATCTAACCGGCGAGGGGATTGCCAATCAAACCGCCACCAACACGGCCAGCTACACCACCAACAATCTGCCGTACATCATTCAAGACCCCTCCGGCAACGGAGTGCAACTCACCTATGACAGCACCGACCCGTATCGCCCGATTCAAACGGTCTGCATCAGCGGGGTGATGCCGGTGACGACCAACTACTATGCCTATACGAATGTCGCGCAAGTGTCTCCGCTGGGCACCACCAATTATGCCTATGGCCTTCGCTGCCAAGAGGTTGAGGGCGGCGCGACCAACTTCTATCAATTCAATGGCAACGGTTTCCGGGTGCAAAGCACCAGCTACCCCGCCACGCCAGACGATCCCGGCGACACCGACCCGGCGATCATTCACTATTTGAGCTATAATTTGCGTGGGCAGTTGTATCAGGACCAGATTGCCGGTGGCGCTACCTTCCAGTTTGATTTTGACCCCATGGGGCGGGTGATTTCCAAGCAGGTGTTCGACCAGAACAGCAACAATGTTTCCTCCGAGTTCAACTACTACAATCGGAACGGCGAACTTGAATGGTATTACGGCCCGCGCACCAGTCCGCAGGATTTTGTCTATTACATCTATGATGGAGCCGGGCGGAACATCCAGCAAATCCGTTCTCGTTCCCAAGCCAAGAGTGACGGCAGCGGCGTGGAATCACCTGCTGGTGCCAATGCGTACGCAACCACGTTCCAAACTTTCGATGGGTTTGGCAACAGGACCACTATCACTAATCCTCGTGGGGTCACAACAACCAATACTTTCGATGCCTTGGGCCGTGTGACCGTGAGCCAGGTTTTGGAAACCAATGGCACCGTTTTGAAGACCGAACAGAGTGCGTACGAAAGTGGCGGACAGGTCACTTTGGCCACCAACGCCATGGGCGGAGTCACCCAAACATTGTACACCAAGACCGGCCTGCCTTACTTTGTCTCCATGCCGAACGGGGCTACCAATGGCACCACCTATTATTTGGATGGCCGGGTGAAGCGGCAATACCTCGTCAATGGCAGCTATTGGCAGACCGTTTACGATGATGTCCATCTGCTGACCACCCGCACGTTTTATTCGAGCGCTGGGATCGCGCTGGCCACGAATGTGTCTGGCGTGGATCGTCGTCGGAACCCCATCCTGAGCATAGACGCGGCGGGAAATTCTTTCACCAATGTTTATGACGGTCTCAACCGGCTCAAACTGGCGGCGGGGCCGGTCATTACCACCGTAATCCAGCAGTCCGGCATGAGTCCGGGCGGCCCCTATACCTATCACACGAATTTGCTCCAGCACCAGACGCTCAATTCCTTTGACGCCGCCGGGTTGGCGGTGACAAACGTGAATGCCTTGGGTGAGACCACCGTCACGCTGAGTGATGTTTTGGGCCGGACCACCAGCACGCGGGTCTTCAGTTCATCCGGCTCGCTGGTACGCGAAAAGTATTTTGCCTGCTCCGGCGACCACACCAGCGTCACCGTCACAGACGGATCGGGGGCGAACGCCATCAGTCACACCACTTGGACCGATGACGACGGCCACGCAGTGTTGACCATGGCCTATCCATCCAGAGGCGTGAAGGAATTCACGCTGACCCGCTTTGATGTCGCCGGAAACCCGATTTTATCCCAGCACAATACCTCTGCCGGAGGGGCCATTGCCAACTGGACCGCCATCAACCAAACGTATGATGGTTTGAACCGGGTTACGCAGAAAATTGATCGGGACAACGCCGTGACCACCTATGCTTATGACCCATTGAACGACCAGACCAACTGCGTCATGCCGGGCGGTAATCTGGTCTATGTGGCCAGCTACAGTCCGGCGGGCCAAATCGGGAACGAATGGAACACCAACGGCGGCAGTTTCACCCGCAGCAACAATTACACCTACTTCGCCAGCGGCAGTCCTTTCGCCGGTTTGCTGCAAACTAGGACGGATGGGCGCGGAGTGACTTGCAGCTATACCTACGATGCGTGGCTGCGCGCCACCAATTTTGCCTACACCGGCTCTTTACCGGAACAAAAACTGACCACCACCCTGCAATACGAACCGCGCGGGTATCTCACCAACGTCATCGAACAGTTCGCCGGGTCCAACGCCCTTTCCGTGCAGCGTTCGTTTGATGTTTATGGGCAACTGGGGGCGGAGTCGGTGGGCGGCGCGGCCTTTGGCTACGCTGACAACCAGACCTGGGATGCCGCCGGACGGCGGACGCAATTGGGTTTCGGCTCTATTGGCAACTATGGTTATGCCTGGCAGGCGGATGGCAGCCTGGTTGCCGCCAACGATTCAACCGGCGGCGGCGTTTACAGCTACACCACGGCGGGTTTGCTGACCACTCGCACCGTGGGCAATCGTCAAACCAGTATTACCACACGGGACGGTGAAGGCCGTCCGCTTTCCATTGGGACCACCGTTAATCTCGCAACGAACTTAACCGAAACGATGGCATGGACCGGGGATGGCCTGCTTTCCTCCCATACGTTATGGCGTGGCGATTTCGGCACCGATGCCCGCGCTTATTCTTACGCCAATGCAAGCCGCCGCTTGACCCAGGAACAACTCAACCTCAATGCCGCCACCACCTGGACAAACACCTTCGCCTATGATAATGGCACCCCCAGCGGCCCCGGCGTGTTGACCGCTGCCGGGCAAAGTGGAGCCTCGACGCCGCAATGGTCGGGTTCCGCCGGTTCCTTCTCGCGGGTCTCCAATTCAACCAACACGGTGATTTCATACGCGGCTTACGGCCACACCCTTGGTTTGGTGACCTTGAACGCCTGGCTCGATAGCCAACCCGCGCCGCTAACACCCATTGCTAACGCAACCAACAGCATGTTGTGGCGCGCGCCATTGCAACTGACCCCCGGCACTCACCAGTTGACGGTTTTGGCACAGAGCGGACTTTCCACCGCCTGGGCCACCAACACCTTTACGAATAGCGCGGCCTATCAAGCCGCCACGGATACCTATGATGCCGCCGGAAACATCACCAACCGGGTTTGGTATAACCCCACCAACGGCATTGACCGCGTTCAAGGGCTTTCTTGGGATGCGCGTGGACGCTTGCACTCCGTAGTTGACCGGGACGCCAGCAATTCGGGCTACAACTGGACGGCGACGTATGACGGACTGAACCGCCGCATTTCGACCACCAGTGTGATTGTGACCAATGGCGTGGTGCTTTCCGCAGCTCCGACGACGATCAATTCCTATTACGACCCGCAAGTGGAATTTTTGGAACTGGGCGTCAACTACGGCAGCACGACCGAGTGGAAACTTTTTGGACCGGATTTGAACGGAGCCTATGGCGGTATGAACGGCGTTGGCGGACTGGACGCAGTATCACCCATCTTGAATCTGTTCCAGCCAACCATCAGTGATTTTCGCGGGAACATTCTCGGTGTGATCACCAACGGAATCATGTCTTGGAATTCGGCCCGGCCCACGGGTTACGGGGCTGTGCCTGGCTACCTGCCATTGCCGTTGGCAAATGGGGCCAACATCGCGGTTGCATCCGCCTGGCGTGGGCACTGGGCCGACATCACGGGTTTATACAATATCGGCTTGCGTCCATACGAGGCCACCAGTGGGCGCTGGTTAACCTTTGACTCAGTCTGGAACGAAATTGATGCCAACGGCATGTCCTTCTGCGGCGGTGATCCCATCAACGGCTTTGACCCGGATGGTAGGTTTATAACCGCTGGGAATCTTTATTCGGACCTGAATCTGAACAATACTCAGAGAGAGCAGGGTTTTATGGCGGGCAACAGAATAGGGGCTCCTATTGTGGCCGGAATAGGCGCGGCAACGTTGACAGGCGGGTTGGCCACTCCGGTTTTGGCTGGCTTGGGTATGGGTGGGCTAACACTTGCGGTATCTTCGGGCGCATTGGCTGCAGGCTCAGGGGACTTTGCCTTGCAGGGCACCCAAATTGCCATGGGAGACAGAACAATCTTCAATGTGGACGAGACAGCTATTTCAACCGCTGGAGGTTTTGTGTTTGGCGGAGGAACTTTCATGGTCGGACAGGCAGTCAGACCATTTATCTCTGGAACCGTCGCCAATAGTTTTCCAGATCAAGTCCAGCAAGTTGTGGCAAGTGACTTATTTCAGTCAAGAGCATTAGCGGCAGGTGCTACTTCAGACGATTTGGCTCAACTGCCTGGAAGACTTGCTGGCTACGGCGATAACATGGCTATTGGAGGTACATCTGGCGGATTTGCAACATCCGACCAGTTTTCAGTATCCGCAAATGGCCTGCTCAGTACGTTTGATCAACGAATTGCTCATGAAGCAGGCCATGTGTTGAATGATATTATGGATCCGGGGCTTTTTGCTAATGAGGCTAACCTTTCTTTTTCTCAAGTATATCAGGCTGAATCTTTTGCTTACAGTATCCAATATGGTTTCAATCCTGTACCGCTTTCTGCATTTAACGCGGGCATGCAAGTCAATCCTTATTTGACTTTGGGCATTCTTGCGGTCGGAACCGGAGCTGCTACCTATACTTTGCAAGATACACTCGGGGATATGCTGGCACCCATGTTTCTGGGTGGGACAACCTCCAGCCACAATTGTGGGAAATAATATGCGACAAAAATACACCCCCATCAACGGTTGGAAGCGCGGATGGACCTTGAGTATTTGGGGTGGCGGGGCGCAATTCGGGCAATTCGGGCAATTCGCCGATCCGTCCAAATTACGCTAGACAGGCCAGATAAAGATGATTATATTGACAACAAGTACTGTTAGCTGGCATCAGCATTATGCTCTTTAATCGTCCCAGAAAATCGCGAGGCGGATTCAGAAATCCGTCCGAGTTGCAGATTGTTGTCGTCTTCCTAGCGATTATCTCGGCCTTTATTTTACCGGTGGCGTTTAAACTGCATTTGAGTTTGTTGGTGACATGCGGGATTATCCTTGGTTCATTTGGATTGTTTGTTCTTTTGCTTCAGCATCGGAACATCATAGCTTGGCTGCGCGGTTGCAGATGGAAAAAGAAACCATGACGCCTAACGAACAAAGCCAGCTTTCCTAAGCCACCCAAGCCCCAAGGTGAGCTTGAGGGTAATTATTTGGACGGTCTTTTTCAAATTCCGTTAGGAAATAACAACTGCCATCACAAATGTTATTGATATGAAAAGACATGAATGGCAACTAACTATATGGTGTTTACTTGGAGTAGTGTTTCCTGTAGCCCTATTCTGGTTTATTGAGCATAACCACAACATCATTGCCATCATATTAGTATGTTGTGCTGTTAGCTATTTCGTAATGGCTTATGCACGAGAAATGAGAAACCGCAAGAATCGAACTCAACGCTGGAAGAGCTCCTCGGTTGCTGAACCAAGTTAAAGAACAGCCTACAATCAAACTGAACAACTCAGCTTGCCCATCTGTCCCGGTCAACCAAGGATGCGGTGTGGGTTCTTTCACCCACCGTACCCAGTTCGCATTCAGTCATGGCGGCGACCGCCCCGGCTATGTCCCGCAAATGTAAGCAAAATTGCATTGGCAACGCGAGGGATGAAAAAACGCAGTTGTGGAAAATCGCGGGTTGGCTTGTGAATTGCTTGCTTCTCCCGAACAAAAATGCAACAACCACAGAAGTTTATCTCGTTCTGCCGACAAAACGGCATTTTCCACAGTTTTTCTACCTGCGCCAAACGATAGTGCAGCAAATTTCCTGTCTCTTTTATATACAGGTGTCACGTTTTAATGCATTCTAATTTTAACCCCGATGAGCACTAAACCCAAATCAGTGGTCAGGCGCACTTTTTATCGCAAGGGTATTGTTGCTTTGGAGGAGCGTTATCGGAATGGCAAATTGCATGGGAAGCGAAGGGTTTGGCACCACAATGGGCAATTGGCGGAGGAAGACTCCTATTGTCACGGCTTGATCCATGGTCTTTGCCGCCAGTGGAGCGACAGTGGCCGGTTGCTCGGTTCATTCCAAATGGACCACGGGACGGGGGTTCAACAAACCTGGCATGATAACGGGCAGTTGAACGTGGAATTTTCCACCCTTGCCGGGCGGTTTTGCGGGCGCAACCGGATGTGGCTTCGAGATGGCACATTGATTTCCGACGAAGTGCTTCTCTTCAACCGGGAAGTCACACCTGATGAATACCGCCAGGCAGCGGCCAAAGATGCGCGTTTGCCCAAATTGCGTGGACGGATTGGCAAACGACTGGTCAACGATCCCGCATGGGAGCGGAAAAATTTCCGGCTTTACGTCTCGTGGCTTCTGGCGAAACGCAATGGCAGTGAAGTGCGGGCTTGGTTGAAAGCAGAGGACAAAACCAAACGTGGACTGGGTCGGTTCAAGCGCAAGAGCTTGGCGGTTGAATTTGTTGAGAAGCTTTATCTGTCCGGAGCCATCAAGGTGATTGCGCCAGACGTTTACAGCAACAAGCGCGGCGATCAGTTCGCCGACCGTCTGGTTGTACAACTGCCAAAGGAATCTGGCAAACGCAAGGCCATCCGCAAGGCTTGTGCGCAGTTGCGAAAAGGTGATCTCTGTGCGGTCCTGCCCGAAAAGGATTGGGGCGAAAGTCACCTTTATATCCAATTGTGTTGATTCAATGTTCAATGGATGATCAGTCCGTCGCGGTTGCTGTCCACCGTGAGCCTGCCACAGGCTAGCTGGCCGGCCAGCAGGCATTCTGTCACCGCATCCCCCACCAGTTTTTCCACCGCATCGCGCATCGGACGCGCGCCGAGCTTTGGGTGAAAGCCTTTGCGCACCAGAAACGGCAGCACGGACTTGTCCAGTTCGAGCTTGTGACGGTGCCCGGCAAGGAAATCAATTTCACGCGCCAAAAACTTTTCGGCAATCTCCAACTGGTGTTCATAACTCAGGCGGTTGAACACGAGTTTTTCGGTGATGCGGGCGAAAATTTCTGGACGGAGGGCTTGCTGGGCGCGGGATAAAACGTGGCGTTCCATGGTCGCATCGTTGGAATGTTGCAGGCCCATCAATTCAGCGGAGCCGATATTGGAAGTGAGCCAGATGTAAAAGCCGCTGAAGTCCAGCGTCTGCCCCGTGGCCACGGTGATGCGGGCGGCATCCAGCAATTGCAACAGAATGTCCAGCACGCGCGGATGCGCCTTTTCCGCCTCATCAAACAACAACGATCCTTCCGCCGCGCGTTCGCGCATCGCGCCCAAATAACCCGTCTCGCCCAACTTCGCCCCCAGCAACAGGCCAAGCGATTCCTGCGTTTGAAATTCGGACATGTCGTAACGGAATAATCTCCCCGCGCCAAAAATCTGGCTTGTCAGCACGACGACCGTTTCGGTTTTGCCCACGCCGGTGGGGCCAAGCAGCAGGAAACTTCCCTTTGGGCGTCCCGGCTTGGTCAAACCGAGTTCCCCGCGTTTCACCGTGGAGATGATTCGCGGCAAAATCTGGGACTGGCCGCGGATTTCACGTGGCAAAATCGTGTTTAGTTCGTTCAGTTGGGCAAGTTTGTTTTCATTTAATGCAGTATTCATAAGCCTTTTATCTACCAAAAAGCCGCTTTCATTTTGTGCAAGGCTTGCACAATCGTTCCCGAAATTCCTGCTAATAATATTTGCATGATCAGCGAATTAATCGCTGAACCAAAAAACAAAATGCTAGAAAACAACAATGCCATGAAAAAAACGATCAACTCAAAAATCCGTTCCCGGCTGCGTCCATTCCTCCCCGTGGCCGGCTTGATTGCGCTCAACACCGTGCCAGCCTTTGCCCAAAGCACGACCTTCAGTTCCACCACCTTGCAAACCGGCATCAGCAACAGCCTGGCGGTAATCATGCTGTTCGGTTTCGTGCTGGGCATCTTTTCGGTCATTTATGGCGGCTTCGCCATTCGGCGCGGCGATGTGGATCAGGGCAAGATGTCCATCCTTGGTGGAGCCATCATTGCAGCGGCACCAGCCGTGATCTATGCCTTTTACAAAATCTTCGGCCTCGACTCCAGCAGCGCTGTTGGCGTGGGCACCTTCTCGTGATCTAAATAAACCAAAAGCCAAGAACACGAACAGCCACCATTGAAGCCCAGCCATGAACCCTAAAAGTGAACTGCGCCTGACCGATACGAATGCCGCCTCCGACTCCAAAGGCCGGACGTGGGGCCTGGAAGGCAACCTCTTTTGGTGGTTGGTGGGCGGCCTTGGCGCGGGAATCACGGTGTTCTTCATCCTGCTGGTGGTTGCTGGGTTGTCACTGCTCACCTCGTTGCTGGTCGCGCTGATTCCGGTTTTGCTCTGCCTGGCCTACATTTTTGGGCTGCGGCAGGGCAAACCGCCCGGCTACGACCGCGACATTTTTGAATACCTGTGTTCCGGTCGGGGTTTCGGCCCCGACTATGGCCACATCTGTAGCCATCCCCTTTTATGAGTCACAAAAAGAAATTATTTCCCCTGTTTCACAAGACTTTTACTGGTTCAGTCGAGTTGACCGAGTCGGCACGATTCTATGTCGAGTTCGCTGACGGCGAACGGCTATGGGGCTTTTCCAGCCAGGCACTCACAGACTTCGTTCTGGAAGAGAACCCGGAACATCACACCAAACGAACGCTGCCACCGCATCAACTGACCCTCACTTTTCCCCTATCCACCGTGATTCTCCGAGGGTGGCGGTTGGAATTGCTGGTCCCTCCCCTGGTCAACTGGCGTGTTGCCAGGATTCATGCCGAGAAACATCTCGGCGCGCTTGTGATTGAAGAAGCCTGGGTTTCCGAAATTCAGGTCACACCGCTTCTGGCGAAAACCACGCGAGAAACCATCAGCAAGCCGCAGGCATGAATCCCGACCAACTTCAAAATATCGAAGCTGAACGGCAGGCATTGCTGGGCCAACTAAACGCCGCCGAAGCCGCTTTGCGTACCGGCCTGCTGACGCAGGGCTTCGGCAGCAACGCTCGGGCGCACATGGAGCGGGCACATGCACATATTCAGGAAGCCTGCATCTGCATCAATGAGGGCAAACCCATTCGCACTGTCCCCCAACTCGTGGATGATCTGAACCGGGTTCAGAGAGCCATGGACGCCGCCCGGCGGCAAAGGTCACAACACATTTGATTATGTTTGAACGTCCCCCCAACGGTTTTTTTGTCCGCGACATGATTCTGTTTAATCATCTGCGGCGTGGCGGCTATGTTGCCAAAGGTTTTGTCTTTGAAGCCCCCGACCTGACCAACAGCCCCATCGCGGACTTGAATGATTTTCAGGATCAATTAAGCCAGTTGCTGGCTTCGCTGCATGAAAATCAACGGCTGCAAGTCCAATACTTCTCCGATTCCGATTACAAGGCCGAGTTGCTCCGGTTCCAAAAGGAAACCGAACGGTTTGACAACGTCTGGACGAAACGCTCCCGCAATGAACGGTTCGCGCGCTACTGGCAGGCCATGCTGGAACGCAAACTCCGGCGGCAGCGCGTGGTTTTCTATGTGTCGCGGGCGCTGGAAAACACCCCGAAGACCCTCACCACCGATGCCGCCTTGCGCGAGTATTACCTGACGTTGCTGGACCAGTTGGAAACCGAATTCACCCAGGTTTTTTATCTGCTGAAAGAAATCTTCGCCAGCGCCGGCACCCGCGTGCTGCCGATGACCGATCTCGACCATTTCAAGCACTACAAAACGTTTCTCAATCCGTCCCTGGCCGACCGTTTTGATTTCGATGCTGCTGGTGATTTTCTGCCGGAACTGTCCATCCAGGAAAATTGCTGGCATAGCGAAGGCAACGGCCAGAGCGATTTCGGATTTTTCATGGATGGCCATTATCACTCCGTCATCGCCCTGACCCGCTGGCCGCGCACCACCTATCCCGGCATCATCCAGCGCCTTACCAACCTCCGGCTTCTGGATTACGCCATCACCGTCAATGTTGATCCGCTGCCCATCACGAAGGAAATCAACAAAGAGGAAATGGAACATGACCGCGTGGCGGGTGACTACGCCAGTGAAAAGAAAATCTCCCTGCTGACCGTCATGGAAAAGAAACAGAAGAAGATTCACGCGCTGATGCAGGGGCAAACGATTCCGTTCAAGGCCCTCTTCGTCATCCGCGTTTGGGACAAATCCAAAGACGGTTTGAACGCCAAATGCAGCGCCATCAAGAACGCCATCAACTCAATGAATTCGGCGCAGTATTTTGAAAGCAACCTGCCCAGCACATCGAAAAACCTGTTCTTCCAGACCTGGCCGGGGTGGACCTGGGGCCGTTACGAGCATCGTAAACTGTATTCCGAACACCGTTACCTGGCCGACATGCTGCCGATCACCAGCACGTTCACCGGTCATCTGAAAACCGCCGAGGCCATTTACGACGGCCCAAACAACAATTTGATCGGCATTGAGACGTTTTCCGGCTCGAAAGACAACAAATCACCGCAACACGCGGTGCTGTTGGGAATGTCAGGCGCGGGCAAGTCTGTCACGGTTTGCGACCTGCTTTCCCAAACCGAAGGTTATTTCGCCTACACCGTCATCATTGAGGAAGGCCTGTCTTACGGCATCTATACACAGACCGTCGAGGAGGGGGCACGCCCCATCATCATTCATCCCGATGGCGATCTCACCATCAATTATCTGGATACGAAGGGACTGCCGGTGACACCGGATCATTTGTCCGCTTCCACCGCGCTGGTGGCGCGGATGATTGGCACCGCCTCACAGGAGGACAAGCAGATGCTTCGGCAGGCCCAGATAGCCAAATACCTGAATCTGCTCTACGAGGATTCCTTTCAGGACTGGCAGAAGAAACGGCCAGACCAGTTGCTCTCCATCGCACGCCACGCGCTGGCGTTGCAGAAATTTCGCGCCGAGCGGATGCCGCCGGGCGCAACCACCCTTGAAACTTTTGCGGACTTCCGAGACTTGTCGGGGTCAGGACCAATACCGTCCACTGCAACGCCGCACTTCAACGAATGGGGCCAGGAATATCTGGCGCAATTCGACGAAGGCACGGCGTTGAAATTCCTAAAAGACCCCAAGACCAGCCGCGAAGTCCGCAACCTCGCTTTCGCCTACTTCACCCCGGAAGAGTTTCCGACCCACCAGATGTTGCAGGAATTGATGATGCTCGACCCGGTGGGGGCCGAGCGCGAGCAGATCATAGAAATCGCCACGCTCATTCTGCCGTGGTGCCGGGATGGCAACTATGGTTGCTTGTTCGACGGCACCAGTAACCTTTCGCTGACCGGCAAAATCGCCCATTTCGAGTTGGGCTACATCCCGGAGTCGGCCAAGGAGTTGAAGGCGGCGGCCGGCTTCCTCATCACCAACCACGCGCGCAAGCATATCATCACCCTGCCTCGTGCCCTGCGCAAACGGAACGTGTATGAGGAAGTCGCCCGCTTCCTCGACATCCCCGGCGGGCAGGAAATCGTCCAGGAATCCTACGCCCAGCTTCGCAAGTTCAATTGCTGGAACATTTCCATCGTCCAGCAGTATGCCCGGTTCAAACAATCGCGCATCCGTTCCGCTGTGTTCGGCAACAGCCGCCAGTTTTTCATCATGCGCCAGAACGACCGGGCGGATTTGGACGACATGGCCCAGGACATCGCGCTGCCGGAAATCACCAAACATGCGGTCATGAATTATCCGCTGCCCGACCATCAATCCGGTCAAAAATATTCGCCGTTCACCTATTTTCACACCGATTCCGGCAAGAATCTCTGCGGCACGGTTCACAACGTCTCGTCGCGGGAAATGCTCTATTGCAGTTCATCCAGTGGCGAGCATTTTGACAAGCGTGCCCGTGAGTTGCGCCAGAGTGCCAATATCGTCGATGGCATCATCGCCCACGCCAACCCCGAAAATACATCCAAATGAAAGAATACCATATCCTGAATCTTGGGGCCGGCGTTCAGTCCTCGACCCTTTATTTGATGTTCCTGCGTGGCGACCTGCAACCCCAGATTGATTACGCCATTTTTGCCGATACCGGCGAGGAACCCACGCCTGTTTACCGGCATCTGGAATGGCTGCAATCCTTGAACGGTCCGCGAATCCTGGTGCGTTCCATCGGCAGGCTGGGCGAACACTTGAAACATGGCCGCAACTCCACCGGCCAGCGGTTTGCCAGCATTCCCGCCTTCACCACCGACCAGCCAGGTTCGCCCAAAGGGATGATCCGCCGCCAATGCACCAAGGAATACAAGCTGGAGGTCATTGAACGTGTCATCCGTTACGAAATTGTCGGACTGAATCCTCGACAGCGATTTCCTCGTGATGAAATTCATGTCCGGCAATACCTCGGCATCAGCTTCGATGAAGCTGGCCGGGCCGCCCGCGTGCGCCTGCGGTTCGCGGATATTCCATGGTCAACCCCGGTGTTCCCGCTGGTGGAGCGCGAGATTACCCGTTCCATGTGCCAACAGCGGTTGAAAACCTATGGTGTTCCCCACGAGGTGCCGCGTTCGGCGTGTGTGTTCTGTCCTTATCACTCCAACGAGGAATGGCGCTGGTTGCGGGACCAAGACCCGGAGGGATTTCAACGCGCCGTGGAAATTGACGCGGCGTTGCGGACTCCCGGCAATGTCGTGAACCGGAACCTGGAACAAAAACTGTATGTCCATCGCTCATGCTTGCCGTTGGCCGAGGCGTCCTTGGAACCACGCGAGTCAGCCCAAGACCAGATGTCCTTGGGCTTTTACCAGGAATGTAACGGCCTATGCGGAAACTAAAAACCATCAACCTTATGAAAAAAATATTGTTCCTCATTCCCATGGCCGGTGCCGCCTGTCTGTTCGCAGGTTGCGCCGCCGCCACCCGCGCCACCACCGATGTGGCGTTGGGTGCGGGCGGCGCGGCCCTTGGCGGCGAACTCACCCACAACAATCCCTATGCCATTGTCGGCGGCGCGGCGGGCGGTGTGCTGGTTGGTGAAGGGTTGCATTACGCCAACGGCAAACTGAACGACGCATCGTATAAAACGGGCTATGACAAAGGGCGCAGCGATGCGGTGAAGCAACAATACTGGCTTTACGTCTCATTGCAACAGGCCAGGACGGGGGACCAAGGCCGGGTTCGGCTCTACGAAGTGCATTTGCCCGAACAGGTGATTGACGGCGTGATTTTCCAGCCCACCACCCAATTCCTCCGTATCGAACAGTGAGCAGGCAGGCGGTGCCTGCACCCATTATTTCCCCCAAAAACAAACCAAGAAAGGATAATACATATGAAAAAGCTAATCGCGGTAATCACAGTCGCCCTGCCGCTGGCGTTTTCCGCCCGTGCGCAGTGGATCGTTTATGACCCCACTTCGAATATGACCCAAATCTTGGACGAGGCCGAGAACATGGCGGAATTCGTCTCCATGGTTGACAATCAGGTGCAGCAGATCCAAACGCTCAGCGACCAGTTGAGCGAGTTCAAAAACTACGAATCCGTGTTCGGCAATCCATCCCAAGTCGCCCTGACCACGGCGGCCCCGTTGGAATCCGATTTGCAGCAGGTTGAACCGGGGCAAAACCCCGGAAATCTGGCGACCAACGCCGATGGCAACACAGCCCTGACCTTCAATGATTCGGGCGTTTATTCCACGGTCGGGGCCAGCTTCCAAACACCCGGCGGCCAGACCGTCCAACGCCCCGCCGACCAATACAAGCAATATTCGGCCATCATCAACACCTCCAGCAATTATGTCGTGGTGGCCAACAACGCCATGCAGCGGCGCACGGCCATCAAGAATCAGATCGCGCAAACGGCCCAGCAGCTTCAGGCCGCCACCACCGACGCCGAGGTCCAAAAGTTGCACGCCGTGCTTACCGGTCTGAATGCCGACCTTGCCAGCACGGATGATGAATTGAACCAAGCCACGTCGTCGGTCTTGGTGCAGGATGTCCAGAACCGGAATGACCAACAAAAACAGGTTCAGGCGTTGACCGAACAGCAGAATGCCGGGTTCGAGGAAGCCGTCAGTAATTACACGGCGAAATTCAAATTGCTCAATGCGCCGACGACTTTTCCGACCCAATAATCATTAACGCCCCCCTTGCATCATGACCACGTTCGAGAGCATTTTTCCGACGTTTCTCACATTGTGCGGTGAGCTTCACACGCTGCTCTTGAGCGTGGCTTTCGCCCTGTTCATCGTCGGCGTCATCGTCACCATGGGGCACCGGTCATCCCACCGGGCCATTCTGAGTTTGCTGATGCGAGTGTTGCTGCTGACATCCTTGCTCGTGTTCCTGCCTGCCTGGGGCAACACCCTGCAAAGTTTGCTGCAAAATTCAATTCTCTCCGGCCTGGGCATTGATCCGGCCAATGTTTACCAACAGTTCAATCAAATGCTCGCCATCAAACGCGACTCTTCCACCCCATCGTCCTGGTGGAATGTCATGTCCCAGCTCCACAATTTCACCACCGACATCATCGTTTCGGCCGTGCTCTTTCTGGTCGGTTGTCTGGCTTCGGTGTTGATGTTCTGGGCTTACATCATTCAGGCGATCATCCTGAATCTCGGCTACGCGCTTTCGCCCTTGCTTATTGGTTTCATGGCGCTGCCGGCGCTCAAACACATCGGCAACCGCTACCTCTTGAATCTTCTCGGGGTGCTGCTTTGGCCGCTGGGTTGGGCCCTGGCTGCGCTCATTACCCAGGGCATTTTGGATTTCATGACCGACCCCACCTTTGAATTTATTGACCCGTCTTCCACACTGCCGGACCTGCAAAAGACCATCGGCGTCGCCGCCGTGGGTTTTTGGATCATCTTCAGCACCATCGCCGCGCCCGTCGTCATCCAGAAGGTGGTTTCGTCCGGCGCGCTGGGGGGTGGGGAACTGCTTTCTGGTGGCACAAGTGCCGCCATCCTGACGGCCTCATCGGCCGTCAGCGGGGCGGCCACCGCCGCCCCGTTTGGTCCATTGGCGGCGGTTGCCGCCGGTGGCGCGGCGGGCGGCTTGACCCTGCTCTCCACTGCCAGCGGCACCGGCCATGCCGGTTCACTGGTGACTTCGCTCGGTGGCCTGGTCTCGCATAAAAGCGATCCCACCGGCGACAAAGCTGTCCGTCAAATGCTTAACCAATTAGCTCAACATCTTGGCCAGTTGCCGCCCATCACCCCGGCCAATGGCCTGCCTCCCAAACTATGAAAACCGACAAAATAGACAACGCCGCTTCACCGCAACGGGCCTTGCCCCAGCGGAAACAGTTCGATTTGACACGCCTGCTCGTATTGCGCGACCGGCTGCCGTGGTTTTGGTTCGCGTTCACGCTTGCCGTGCTGCTGCTCTCCGCCCTGGATCGTTACCACTTGGTTTCCAAGTTCAAACAGCGGGAAAATGTCGTCATCATTGACTCTGCTGGCACCTACTATTTGAGTCCGTTGCTCCAGTTCTCGGAGGCCAAGGAATTGCACATTCAACAGGCGGAGTTGGCGGCCCTGGTGTTTCTCGAACGCAACCCGAAGGATTTTGATAATTCCGATCTGCTCAAGCTGGTGTTTCTGAAATCTGCCTTCAACAAGGCGCAGGACGAGCGCATCAGCGAGGCGGTCGAATTTCGCTCCAAACAACTCCACCAGAAAGCGGAAATTGGCCGCATTGACATCCTGGCAACCCGCGAGAACGAGGTGCTGGCCGCAGTCACCGGCCAGATCATCCGCAATGGCATTTTTCAAGAAAAGGCGTTCACCGAGGCGTTTCCGTTCACGCTCCGGTTGCGCCTCATCCGCAACCCCAACATGTCCCTGAACGGACGTTTCCCCACCGCCGTGGGTGACTTCAAATATGAAATCAATCGCTGATTCTCTGCTTGCCGCCGGCGTGCTTGCCAGCATGACCCTGGCCGCCCAATCCCAACCCATTCAACAAGTCTGGTTGGACGACCGCGTTGCGGTGTCCGTGCCGGTGGCCACCAACCGCGTCACCACCATCAGTTTTCCAAGCCCGATTGAGGCGATTGACGGCGCGGGCATTACCGTGGACGGCAAAACACCGGGAGTGTTTCAACTGGCCCACGCCAAAGGCTCCGCGTTTCTGTCCGTCCGCGCTCTCGCCCCCAGGGCGTCCGCCAATCTCAACCTCCGTTGGAACGACCATACCTATGTCTTTGAATTGATCGAAAGCAATGCGCCCGTGCTTTCGCTGGTCATGCAATCCCCGCCCACGCCGGAGGAGGCAGGGGCTGGCCACGCGCCTGAAGTCAGCCCGCTAAAACTGCTGGCCTTGCTCGACAAGGCCAGGGCGTTTCCGCTGCTCAAGGCCCAGCAACCTGAAAGTGTCGCCGATGTCGGGTTCACCACCTACGACGGCAAGCCGTTGGTCAGTGACTTCAATGATTATCAAATCCAGATTGAACAGTCGTTCCGTTTCAATGCCGAGGACACCCTGGTTTTTCGTGTCGTCATCACCAACGAGACCGACCAGCCATTGATTTATCAGCCCGATAGTTTCGCCTTGCGGGCAGGCAACCGGGTGTATCCCCAATCCATCAGTGATGCCACCGGCAGCGTGCCGCCCAATGGTTGCTGCATTGTCTATTTCGCCATCACCGGCACACCGGATGGTGGACGCAACGAGTTGTCTCTGAAAAACAACTTCACCGTGCTCGTGAACCGGCTTTTGCCGCCACCGCCAGCAGCCGCCGACACCAATTCCGTGTCGCCCGCAACCACTCACGCCAACACGAAAGCCAACGCGAAAGGACAGCCATGACCCCGCAAAGTTTCCTTGGTTTCTTCACCACCAGGACCGGTAAAATCATTCTCTTCGGTGGTTTGTTTGCCGGTGGTTTGATGATTTTCAGCGCGCTTCGCAAACAGTACACGGCTCCGGAAGACGCCATGGTTGCCACGCCCCTGACCAACACTGTCAGTGGCAAGCCCCAGATTGTGCAGTCCGTCACGCGGCCCATGCAGAAGTTCCATCTGCCGCCGGCCCAACCGGCAACCCCGGCGGTCAAAGCGGAATCTTCACCAGCCGAAACAGAGACGTCAGCAGCCCAAGCGGAGACATCACCGGCGCAAACGGAGGTGGATTCGCCTTCGTCCACGTCGTCACCAGCAGCGCCACTTCCATCCATCATTTCTAAAGCCTCCCCGCGTCCGTTACGAACGGGGCCGTCTCGCCAGGCCGAATCGCTTGCGCCCATCAGTTTGTTTGCCGACAACTCCGTGGCTGGCCCATTACCAAAAAAATTGAGCGCGGTCTATGCTCCATTTGGACGCTTGATTTCCTGCGAAACCATTATTACCGTGGATTCTTCGAGCATTGAGACTCCAATCATTGGACTTATCACCGAGAATGTGTATTTCGAGGGCAAACTGATAATCCCGGCTGGAACCGAGGTTCATGGGACTGCCCAAACCGACCATCAACGCGAACGCATTGCCAGCGGGAACCACTGGACGCTGGTCTGGCAGGACGGTTTAGAAATGCAAATCAAAGCAATCGCCCTGGATAGGGAATATGAAACTGGCACCAATCAAACGGGTTGGGGCATCACTGACGGCAGCGCCGGGCTACGCGGCGAGATCATCAAAACCGATGATTTCGCCACGCTCAAACTTTTTGCCGCGACCTTCCTTTCCGGAGCGGCCGGGGCGTTGACGGAGCAGCAGCAGACCGTCTTCGGCTCCGTCAGCAGTCCCACCTTGAACAACGCTCCGTATGCGGGTGCCCAGGCCGTGCTGCAAACCTACGCCCAGCAGATTTACGACTCCATTCAGAAGAACGGATTCTATATCCGGGTGCCTTCGGGCAAACAGTTTTACCTGTATGTCCTGCAAACCATTGACCGGGCCGATGCCTCTGCTGGCGGGCTCGGCTTGCCGGAAGCAAAGGACGAACAACCAGTAATCCAGCCCCAACCCCAATTCTCACAATTTTCCCAACACTCACCATACCAAACCAAACGATGAAACCGTTCCATCTCATTCCCTTGCTGTTTCTGGCCGCGTGTTCGACCACGCCAAAACTTGGGTTGCGACCTGGTCAACCCCAATCGTCGCCAGCGACGGATATTTCCGCCATCCGCCATCCTGACATCATCCGGGCCTATCACGTTGGGTGCTATGCCGATCCCAATGATGATCTGGTGATGCACGAGCAGCACGTCGTTTACCGCGTGGAGGAAAACACCCGGTGGGACTTCCGGCCCGGTGCCATTGGCAATGACTTCATCCTGCCGCGTGACGCAGCGTTCAGTCCGACTCCGGTCAATGAAGCCGTTCTGGCCGAGGTCAATTCCCAGCGGCTCGCAACGGCTCAAATCACAGACCAAGCCCGGCGGTTGGCGGCGGCGCTGGCACAGGTTCAAACCACCTTGCAAGAAGCCAGGACTAATTTGCAAGCCGCAGCCACCATGCGCACGGCCTTGGATGATGCCAGGAAACGGCTGGATGCACTTGAATCCGCGCAGCACCAGCAATCCGCTGCTTCATACCAGGCCACCAACAATCCAGATGATGCCATGCGCCCCTGAAACAATTTGTCCCCATCAAAATCACAACAACAAAACATAAGAATAGCAATATACTATGAGCACAACAAAAACGAAGACCCCGCCCACCACATCTGCCGCCGCTGCGCCGCAGGAGGCCCCAACGCTTCGAAATGTTCCCGAAGTGGACGCCAAAATTGATGCCTACATCAAGGAAAACCCAAAGTATTTCTGCTTTATCCAAACCATTCCCCGCGACCGGCTGGAACGAATGGTTGTCCTGAATGAAGTCCGGGAGTTGGACCGGCAGCAGCGGATGCAAAATGGCGCGATGCGGCGGATCAATTCCAACCCGCAACTCAAGGCCGCCTACGAAACCCTGGTCAAGGACGTGCCCGAAGATCAGCGAGAAGAGGTCATGGCCCAGATGGCACGACAAAAACAGCGCGTGGTGGGCCGTTCGCAATCACAACCGCAAGTCAGGGGTGAGACCGTTGGCGTTTAAAACGACACTAAGCCGTGCTTATGAATCTCGATTACCGCTTGAGATTTCCAGATAAGCCGATAATTTGTCGCGGTTTTAAACTAAAATTGGACCGGGCGGATCATGGTCGAGAGCTTGGTTATGCTCATCGGTAATCTTACCAGATGGGGTCATTATTATTCATGCGTCGCCGTAATTTTATTGGAACAACTGTTGTCAAATTGCGCCACCAGCGTGGCTGGACTCAAGAAAAGCTGTTTACCGTGCTGACACTCAAGGGTTGTGTTATCACCCGGGTGACCTTGGCCAACATCGAAACTGGGCGCGCGCCGGTCGATGACGGGCTGATTGTATTCTTTGCAAAGGCTTTCGAGGTTCGGGTGGAGGCATTGTTCCCGGAACATTTGCAGGATGGCAAAAAAATGAAACATCTTGATAAACTTTTCATCCCCCGCCGCTTGCGTTTCAGTCGCAACGAGGAGGATTCCTTTAACTGAGAAACCATCATGGCAACGCGACGCAACCATTCCGAGCTTGACGGCCAGCTTGATTTTTTTTCAAATAAACCCACGACCTATGCAACCATTGACTCAATACGGACGGATGGCGGAGAAGCACTGGCGCGAGCATTGCCCGGACTTGGTGCGCGAACTGGAGGCGAAGGGGCAGTTGCACGCGATGTTGCTGGACGCCGAGGAGAAAACGACGGACGAAATGATCGAACTGACCCAGCAGTTCAGGAAGCAGGGATTGACCGCGCAGCAGGCGCACCAGCGGGCTTGGGAAATGGTGCGGGAGAGATACCTTCTGATTCCGCCCGAACCAGTGGTGAGTTAACTCGCAATCAGAATTGTTATCGGATTTCCCCTGCGGACGGGGTTGGGGTCGGCTCCCCGAAGGAAAAATGCCAGGTCAATCTGGCCGCGATAAGCTTGGTTCACAAACTGGAAGCCGAAAACCGCCCGGCCGATCAAGAGGAAAAATCCGCGCTGGTGCGTTATGTTGGCTGGGGCGCAATGCCCCAGATATTTGACAGGGACAACGCGAGTTGGCGCAAGGAGCAAATCCAGCTTTCTGAAATCCTCTCCGACGAGGAACACCGCTCCGCCCGCGCCACCACGCTCAATGCCCATTACACCGCGCCGGTTGTCATCAACGCGATGTATCAAGCCGCAGAGCGGTTGGGTTTTAAAGGCGGCGACATTCTGGAACCCGCGTGCGGGATCGGTCATTTCATCGGTCTTATGCCGGAAGACATGCTCCGGCGCTCAACCATAACCGGCATTGAGATTGATGCTCTGACGGCCAGCATTGCCAGGGCGTTGTATCCCGATGCGGACATCCGTGAACAGCCGTTTGAAAAATCAAAAATCGCGGATGAATCGTTCGATCTCGCCATTTCCAATGTCCCGTTTGGTAATTACACCGTTCACGACCCGCGTTGGAATGAATACAAATTTCCCATCCACGATTATTTTTTTGCCGCCGCCCTGGAAAAGCTGCGGCCCGGCGGGTTGCTGATGTTTGTCACCTCCCGGCACACGCTGGATAAATTGGATGCCACCCTGCGGGAAACGCTTTCCCAGAAAACCGAGTTTCTGGGGGCGATTCGCCTGCCCAACACGGCGTTCAAGAAGAATGCCGGCACAGAAGTGACCGCCGACATCGTCATGTTGCGCAAGCTGCGCCCCGGCGAATTGTCGCGCGGTCTGGCATGGAAAGCCGCGGTCAGTTTCACTAACGCTCAGCAAGAACAATTTACCATCAACGAATTCTTTGCCAGCCACCCGGATATGATGCTGGGACAAATGCGGCTGGCGCGGGGAATGTATCGGGACGGGGAACCGGTGCTGGTGCCGGATGAACGTGATTTGCGTGAGGCCCTGGCACAGGCGGTTGCGCGCCTTCCCCAGAACATTTACCAGGCCCAAACCCAATCCACCGCTGAAAAAAACTTCGATCCGGCCATTCCCGCGCCGGAGGTGGTCAAGCCCAATGCCTACTGTGTCCATGCCGATGGGCGCCTTTGTCTCAATGACGACGGGACTTTGCAGTCCTTGGAAGATTTGCCCATTGATACGCGCCTGCGGATTCGGCGGTTGATTGTTATGCGCGATGCGGTGCGGGATTGTATGCGCTCGCAGCTCGATGGCAGCAGCGAGGAACAGGTTGTTGCGAAGCGGGAAGAACTCAATTCCGCCTACGAGCGGTTTGTTTCGCGATTCGGCCCCATCAACACCCCCGCCAATCAGCGGGCGTTTCGTGGCGATCCTGATTTGCCGCTGCTGCTTTCGCTCGAACAATACGACCCGGAAACCAAAGTGGCGGTCAAAGCGGCCATCTTCCGCGAACGCACCATCCATCACAAGCAACCGGTTGAATCGGTTGGCTCCCCCAAGGAGGCGTTGCTGGTTTCACTGAATGAAAAAGGCCGGATTGATTTGGAACACATGGCTTTGCTGCTGGCCCGTCCGGCCCCGGACTTTTTGCCGGACTTAAAAGGAATGATTTTCCTGAATCCGCAGACAAAACAATGGGAGACCGAAGACGAATACCTTTCGGGCAATGTCCGCGAAAAACTAGCTACCGCCAATGCCGCCAGGGTTGCCGATGCCCGTTTCCATGAAAATGTCGAGGCGTTGAAATCGGTACAACCGCAGGATTTGCCCGCCACCGAGATTGACGTGCGGCTTGGTGCGTCCTGGCTGCCACCAGCAGAGGTGCAGCGGTTCACCCATGAGCTGCTCGGCATTCCGTCGGGTGTTCAGGTGGGCCACATCGCCGCACTCGGTTCGTGGCACATCACCGCCGATTGGGATGCAAAGAGCGCGACGGCCAACACAACCGATTGGGGAACTGACCGTTACACCGCGCTGGAACTCATCGAGGAAACGCTGAACCTCAAGACCCCCACCGTTTATGACTATGTGGACAAGAAGCCGGTGGTTAATGCCCAAGCCACCGAAGCCGCGAGAGAGAAGCAGGAGCGGATCAAGGAACGGTTCGTTAAATGGATCTGGTCGGATGATGAACGGCGGGAGCGGCTTTGCCGGCTCTACAATGACACGTTCAATCATTCGCGGATTCGCACTTTTAATGGCGAACACCTGACACTGCCGGGTGCCAGTGCGGCCGTTCAACTTCACGCCCATCAAAAGTCGGGCGTGTGGCGGATTTTGCAAACACCCAACACGCTGCTTGGTCATGTTGTCGGTGCGGGCAAAACTTTCACCATGGTCGCGGCAACGATGGAATTGAAACGGCTGGGGCTGGCGCGCAAGCCCCTGTTCGCCGTCCCCAACCACATGCTCGGCCAATTCTCATCCGAATTGCTCATGCTGTATCCGGGCGCAAACATCCTCGTGGCGGGCAAGGAGGATTTCGAGGCGCAGAACCGCAGAAAACTTTTCAGTCGCATCGCCACCGGCAATTGGGATGCCGTGATCGTCACCCACTCCGGTTTTGAACGAATCCCGTTGTCGCAGGAAACTCAGGTGCGTTTCTTTCAAGAGCAGTTGGCTGAACTCGAAAAGATTCAACGGGAATACGCCGATCCAGAGAACCGACGCCTGGTGAAAGAACTGGAAAAGGCAAAGAAACGGCTGGAAGCCAAACTCGAATCCCTGGCGGCCAGCCATAAAAAAGACAACACCCTGACGTTCGAGGAACTCGGGATTGACCGTTTGTTTGTGGATGAGGCGCACTATTTTAAGAATCTGTTTTACGTTTCCAAGATGACCCGCATTGCCGGGTTGCCCCAGACGGCCAGCGAACGGGCTTTCGACATGTATTTAAAGGTGCGGCATGTGCAATCCGTGAACAACGGTGGTGGCGTGGTGTTTGCCACCGGCACCCCCATTGCCAACAGCATGGCGGAAATGTTTACCATGCAGCGGTATTTGCAACCGGATGACTTGAAAAGCCACAACCTGCATCATTTTGATTCGTGGGCCGCAACCTTTGGTGAGCCGGTGACCGCGATGGAACTCTCCCCGGACGGCGCGGGATACCGGATCAACACGCGTTTTGCCAAGTTCGTCAATGTGCCGGAGCTGATGCAAACCTTTCGGCAGATGGCCGATGTGCAAACCGCTCAGATGCTCAATCTTAAGCGTCCGCAGTTGGAGGGTGAAAGACCGGCCATCCGCAATGCGCCAGCATCAGAAGAACTGAAAAAGTTCGTTGAAGGTCTGGCCAGACGCGCCGAGGTGTTGCGAACCGGGCGGGTTGATCCGCGTGTGGATAACATGCTCAAGATCACGACTGAAGGCCGCAAGGCCGCGCTGGATTTGCGCCTGATGAAACCCGGCTTGCCGGATGATCCGCAAAGCAAAGTCAATCTGGCGGTGGAAAACGTCCATCGCATTTGGGAGGGGAATAAGGAGGGGCGTTTGACCCAACTCGTATTCTGCGATTTGTCCACGCCGCAAGACCGGGGCTTTTCCGTTTATCGGGACATGGCGGACAAATTGACACGCCTGGGCATCCCTGAATCAGAAATTGCCTTCATTCAGGATTACGACACGGATACTGCCAAATTGAATTTGTTCCGTTCCGTTCGCGCGGGCAAGGTCCGCATCTTGTTCGGCAGCACGCAAAAAATGGGTTCTGGGACGAATGTTCAAGAACGTCTGGTTGCTTTACACCACCTCGACGCGCCGTGGCGACCAGCGGACGTGGAACAACGGGAGGGACGTATTTTGCGGCAAGGCAATAAAAATTCCACAGTGCAGATTTACCGCTACGTCACCGAAGGCTCGTTCGATGCCTATATGTGGCAGACGTTGGAGACCAAGGCCAAGTTCATCGCCCAAGTGATGAACGGCGACATGACGGTGCGGCGATTGGAGGACATGGATTCCGCCGCGCTGACGTATGCCGAGGTGAAGGCCATCGCTTCCGGCAATCCGTTGGTTATTGAAAAAGCCCAGGTGGACGCAGAATTGATCCGTTTGACGCGATTGCGCCATGCCCATGCCGAGGAGCAATACCGTATCCGCAGCAGCCTGCGCCATTCACGCGAGGAAGTTGAAAAGTGGACAGAACGGCTGGGGTATTTGCGGCGGGACTTGAACGTGCGACAAGATACTTCCGGCGACCGGTTCCGCATCGAACTGGACAAACAGGTTCTGGACAATCGCGGCATCGCCGGGGAATTGCTGTTGCGGCGGGCTGAAAAAATAAGAGCCCGGTTCGGCGAAGACATTCGCATCGGGCGGTTTGCCGGATTCGATCTGTTTATCCGCGCCGGGTTCAACAATAGCGCCGAACTCGTTTTGCGCGGCCTGAACAGTTACAGCAGTCGCGTCACCGACACGGCGCTGGGCACCATCCGTTCATTGGAATCGGAGGTTCAGGCATTTGAGGAACGCGCCGCCCGGTTGGAGGTGGACATCAAGGATTCGCACAAGCGCGCGGTGGAACTGGAAACCAAGGTTGGCGCACCTTTTGAAAAAGAGGAGCGTTATCATCAGTTGGTCAAGCGGCAGTCCGAAATTGAAGACAAGCTTGATCTTGCCAAGAATCAGGCTCCCAGCCAGATTGAAACCACCGGGGATGAAAATAACGAGGATATTTCGCAGAAACAGACCAGGACGAATTCAAATCGGCAAATCCAACAAACCGCAGTGCGCGTATGAATGAAAAGTCCACGCTTTTCCTGCCCCGTTTGCCTGCCCGTCTCGACGTGAATCAGGCAGCGGAAATCCTTGGATTTTTGCCGCATGAAATCCCATTTTTGCTGAAAGCGGGACTGCTTAAACCGTTGGGAAAGCCAGCCCTCAACGGACACAAGTTTTTTTCAACTGCGGAAATTTCGGAGTTGTCGCAAAACCGGGAATGGCTTGATAAAGCCACCCGTGCCGTCGCCAAACATTGGAAATCCAGAAATCTTAATCCCGATCAGTCAGAATAGATCCAAGGTGCCCGCCCAGCGTTGGTACAACTGGCAGATGGGATGGAAAACTAAGCATCAGTTCGCCGACATGTGACTTCCGCCGAGCGGGAGAAAATCCGCAAAGACCTCCAAGCCAGCGGACTCACGGACAAGGAATTTGCCCGGCGAGCCGGGGTGGCGGTTTCCACTCTCTCCACTTGGCGGCGGAAAGGCACCAGTCCGCGCCCATGTGTCGAAGCCTGTGATTAGTTGACAAAATCAAAATGCCATCTTTAATCTTCGCTGTCATATATGAGCGCTTATTTAATTTTTTTGAACACCCAAACGATGGTATGGGATTACGCCTCGAACCGCCAATGGCTTGACGCCCGTTCGCAACGGATTATTTATACGAATCGGGCCACCGTTCATGCCGTGGTGATTGAGGCAAATGAGACACTTCAAGAGATTCATGATTTTATGGGCGAGACACTTTCAAATGTTGATGATTTTGAAGTGATTCCGCTAGCCGAAGCAGAGTTGACAGATTCTGGCGACGACATTCTGCTGCGCTGGTTAGGCCAGCGAGATGATTGGAAAGAATGGTGCGCATCACACAAATGATTCGGCTCGCTTGTTTTCGTGTCGTGTTGAGCATCAACGAGGGAAGGCTTGGACAAAAGTGGTAATTCTTTAAATTTATGTGCATTGTCATTCTTGGCTGGGGTTCACTGATTAACGAGCCGCGCGGTCTGCCAATTGTTGGCGAGTGGCAGAATGACGGGCCGATGCTTTGGGTTGAATTTTCTCGCATTTCAAAGCGCGGGGTGCGGGCTGGCTGTCTCACGCTGGTAATTGATGAACGGAACGGTGAAGAAATCCCCACCTTCTACGTTGTCAGCGCGCGCACCGATTTGGCTCAAGCCATTACCGATTTACAAGCACGGGAAGGAACATCGCCAGATGACATCGGATTCTGCGAAGTGGCGACCGGGCGTTTTGCGCCCAACGCTCTCAATCGCCATCCCAAATCCTGCGAACGAATCCACGCGTGGGCGCAGGGAAAAGGTTTCAGTGCCGTTATCTGGACGGCGTTGCCACGTCGGTTCCAGGATGTCATCGGCATCCCATTCAGCCCCATCGCCGCCTTGAGATATGTGAACGGTCTGCCTGCACAGACCAAAGAAAATGCTTTGCGCTACATTCACACCGCCCCGGAGCAAACCATGACACAGTTTCGCCGCTTACTCCTTGAACACGAAAGCGACTTTGAATGGACCGGCCCATTGACCGTGGAAGAAAAAAATGCACTGTGTGGTTACAAGGACAGCACATGGGACGCCATCAATCGCAGTATTCGCAGCGGAAACCTGTCCTCCGAAGTCGAAAGGCAAGTCACCCTGCTTGACCAGGCAATTCAAAAGGGACGCAGCACACGAGCGGTCACACTTTTCCGAGCAACAGGCAAAAGTTGTCTGACCGTTGAGAGTGATGTGATTAACCCAGGTCAGGCGTTTCTCTCAACATCTCTGCGTGACGATGGCATCGGACAATTCTTTGATCCGGACAACCCCGTTAAGATAATTATTGAGTGCCCACAATGCACTGCAATGGCGGCATTTGAGCATGACAATGCCGGCGGTGAGGAGCAAGAACGCCTCCTTCCCCGGGGGACAAGATTCCGCATCAAATCGCAAAGGATTGTGCCCAACAGTCATAATCCGTATGAACCAGACGGGCCATTTAACCACCACTACTTGCAGCTTGCCGGCCGCGAAGTTTCAATTCTCGTTTATACGGTTGAACTACTTTGAAGTTGAACGGGACTTTCTCTCATCACTTCCAGCGCCTTGATTTGTTGGCTGATGGCTGATGTACACACGCAAAACAGCAACCGCGTTCGTAAAACTCTGAATTTTAGCGATGGTTCAGCCACTTGCGTGCCGGCCAAACCGCAGCAGATAGGCGAATGCGTCCGGCACACCTGCGCTGGCGTTCAGTCGGGCCGCACTTAAACCGGTGCCATAGGTAATGCCTCTCACTGCAACGCGCCCATTTTCCGCATCTGGGCGGGTGTCCAGCAGGGCGTTTTCCGCAGGTGTCTATTTCAATTTCAACTGCCACCGCGAGGCTGGCCGCTATATAGGCGCACGGATGCCCAGACGCTTGCGACGATTTTTGACCGAAGCGATGGAGCGTTCCAAACGCCGCGCGATTTGGTCATCAGGCAGGGATCCCAGAATTTTGTCGTCTTGGGGCCGCCACAGTTTGTGTTTAGGATTGCACACCGGGATGCCCTTTTTGTGTCGGCGGGCCCGCACCACCGTGTGGCTCAGGTTCAACTGGCGGGCCAACTGCTGGTCCGGCATGGTGCCCAGCAACCCGTCTTCTGCCTGGGTCCAACTCCGGCGCTTGGGATTGTGGTTGCGAACGTCCAGACGGTGACGACGATGCCGGACAGATTGAAGCGACCGCCCCAAACGCCGGGCGATCTCGTCGTCCGTCGCCGTGCCCAGCAAACGATCTTCCTCCGGCTTCCACCAATTGGGCCGAGGATGCCGGATGCCGGAAATCGGAATGCCCAATTTCCGGCGGAAGAGGTTAACCGTCATCACGGCCCGTCCCAGTCGCCGGGCGATGGCCTTGTCCGTATCGGTTCCCAACAAGGCTTTTTCGGCGCTCGTCCACGGGCGGGGTTTGGAAACCGGATGACACGGTGGAATTCCAAGTTTTTGGCGTTTCCATATTACTTGCATTTTTGTACACCCAAGCTGTTTGGCCACTTGTGCGTCTGCTTGCTGGCCCAGCAATTTGATTTCACTGCGTTTCCAAATCCGCGACGGCAGGCGCTTGGGATGGCGTTTGGGAATCCCCAACGTGTGCCGGCGATTCACCACCGAAGCCACCCGATGATTCAAACGACGCGCGACCTCGTCGTCCGGCAGCACCCCCAGCAATTTATCTTCTTCGGGCGTCCAACGTCTGAGCAAAGGTTTGAGATACGGCATTTCCAATGCGTAACGCCGGGTTTGAACGGCACCCACGGACCGCTTCAAGCGCCGGGCCAGCTCTTGATCCGGCATTGTGCCAAGCAAACGGGTTTCAGCCAGGGTCCACAGACGACCGGGACTGCGGGGGCGGAACGGACGAATCTGCAATGCCTTTCGTTGATCGCGAACATCATGGGGGCGGCGACAAAATCGGCGTGCCAATTCCACATCGGGCAGCGTGCCGAGTAATCTGATTTCGCGCGCCGTCCAACGGCGGGGCGGCGTCGGCAGCCGGACACGCCGGCTTTCGCGCATGGTGACAATTTCTTTGATGGTTCGTCCCGTTCGCCGGGCAAGAACCGAGTCCGGCGCGGTGCCAAGCTGTTTCAACTCGGCGAGCGTCCAAGGAGAACCCCGGCGATGAAATCTGATCCTAGACTTGTTTGTGAATGACATTGCGACCAATCTGATTTTGAAAATAGGGAATCATGCTTTTGGCCCGCAAACAACATTTTATTGTTGCTTTGACTGTCCGGCTTTCCGTCGTGCCTTTGAAACCGGACAAACTATGATGCTGGGACAAATACGGTTGGCGCGGGGAATGTATCGGGACGGGGAACCGGTGCTGGTGCCGGATGAATGTGATTTGCGTGAGACCCTGGCTCAGGCGGTTGCGCGGCTTCTCCAGCACATTTACCAGGCCCAACCGACCGTTACACCGCGCTGGAACTCATCAAGGAAATGCTGAACATCAAGACCCCGACAGTTTATGACTATGTGGACATGAAGCCCGTGGTCAATGCCCAGGCCACCGAGGCCGAGAGAGAGAGAGAAAAGCAGGAGCGCATCGGCCAACTGCAAGTTGCGGGCAAGACGGCGCTGAACCTGATGCCAGAGATTTCCAAGGAACTGAACCAGATGCTTGAAAAGCTGAATGTGCTCAAACTCTTCGCCATCGTGCCGGACTGGGCTTTGTCGCCCGACAAAAACCGGAAAACACAGGTTTTACTGGCTTTTTTGAAAGTTCCCAAGGAAGTCAGGTTAGTCATAAAGTCATTTGGTGGAATCCGAATCTTCTGTTCGCCAAAGATTTTGACAGAGGGCAACTGTGTATAAAACTGTGTATAAAAGGGGGTGAATGCCTAATGAAATAGGAGTAGTTGCCTAGTGCTTGACTAGCCCATAAACATTG
>Ga0302277_1000149_pt1 | contig 54197 bp, 50 predicted proteins | sample III_Bog_N3_1_FD_198759 | JGI IMG/M metagenome (GOLD analysis project Ga0302277, IMG submission 198759) | Peat permafrost microbial communities from Stordalen Mire near Abisko, Sweden - III_Bog_N3_1 | ecosystem: Environmental > Terrestrial > Soil > Wetlands > Peat | place: Sweden: Abisko... | reverse complement strand
GACAAAGATCCGATCGGTTACCCGGCCTTCCTCAAAGATGGTAATCGCTCCGGGGCGAACCGTCGTGATCATCGGGACATGGCCGGCAAGCACGCCATAATCACCGTCACCACCGGGCACCACCACCATATCCACCAACTGGGTCACCAAGACCTCTTCAGGTGATACCAGTTCGAATTCGACCATCTCAGCCATCGTTCGTGTTCCTTGGCCCTCCCCCGCAAGCGGGAGAGGGCATTATTACGGACCCCGATAACATGCCCTTCCCAGGCCTCAGGCCACCTCGGCAGCCATCTTCTTGGCCTTGGCCACCGCTTCGTCGATGGTGCCGACCATGTAGAAGGCCGCTTCCGGCAGATGATCGTATTCGCCGTCGACGATCCCCTTGAAGCCTTTGATGGTGTCATCCAAGCTGACCAAAACGCCGGGAGACCCGGTAAACACTTCGGCAACGTGGAACGGCTGAGACAAGAAGCGCTGGATCTTACGGGCCCGAGACACGACCAGCTTGTCCTCTTCGGACAATTCGTCCATGCCCAGGATCGCGATGATGTCCTGAAGTGATTTGTAGGTCTGAAGCACCTTCTGGACGCTCCGGGCAACGGTGTAATGCGTCTCACCGACAACCCGTGGGTCCAAAATACGGCTGGTGGAATCGAGCGGGTCCACCGCAGGATAGATGCCCAGTTCGGCAATCTGGCGGCTCAACACCGTCGTTGCGTCAAGGTGGGCAAACGAGGTTGCTGGCGCCGGGTCGGTCAAGTCGTCGGCAGGCACGTAAATGGCCTGCACCGAGGTGATCGAACCCTTCTTAGTGGTGGTGATCCGTTCTTGCAGCGCACCCATGTCGGTGGCCAAGGTCGGCTGATAACCCACCGCCGAAGGAATACGCCCCAACAACGCCGAGACTTCAGAACCTGCCTGGGTAAAGCGGAAAATGTTGTCGATGAACAACAACACGTCCTGGCCTTCGGCATCACGGAAGTACTCTGCCATGGTCAGGCCGGTCAAACCCACCCGCGCGCGGGCGCCGGGCGGCTCGTTCATCTGACCATAGACCAGCGCCGCCTTCGACGGCGCGCCGTCGGTGCGAATGACGCCAGATTGGATCATTTCGTGATAGAGGTCGTTCCCTTCACGAGTCCGCTCGCCGACGCCCGCGAACACCGAGAAACCACCGTGAGCCTTGGCAACGTTGTTGATCAATTCCATGATCAACACAGTCTTGCCGACACCGGCGCCGCCGAACAGGCCGATCTTACCGCCACGGGCGTAAGGAGCCAACAAATCGACGACCTTAATGCCCGTCACCAGCACCTGGGCTTCGGTGGATTGCTCGACAAACTCGGGGGCAGCCCGGTGAATCGGCGAAAACTGCTTGGCCCCGATCGGCCCCCGCTCGTCAATCGGCTCGCCGATGACGTTGATGATACGACCGAGCGTTTCCGGCCCGACCGGCACGGTAATCGGAGCACCCGTGTCGGTGACCACGGCCCCCCGCACCAAACCGTCGGTGGTGTCCATCGCCACCGTGCGCACAACACCTTCGCCGCGATGCTGGGCCACTTCCAGAACCAGGGTTCTGCCCTGGTTTTCCACCGTCAAGGCGTTAAGAATGGCCGGCAGATCGGACTCAAAGTAAACGTCAATAACCGCGCCCAAGACCTGCGTAATTCTACCGGTGGCGTTGGCCGCCTTTGTTTTGCTTGCCATGGAGTAAAGCTCCCTCGGAACCCGAACGGTCCAGTTAATCCTGCTGCCGAACTCAGAGCGCCTCGGCGCCCGAAATGATCTCGATCAGCTCTTTGGTGATGTAGGCCTGGCGGGTTCGGTTATAGTTAAGCGTCAGTTTGTTGATCATATCACCGGCGTTGCGCGTGGCGTTGTCCATGGCCGTCATCCGCGCCCCCTGCTCGCTCGCGGCGCTTTCGAGCAAAGCCCGAAAAAGCTGGAACGACAGATTCCGAGGCAACAGCGCCTCAAGAATCTTCTGCTCCTCCGGTTCGAACTCAATGGACGCCGCGCCCCCTTCGGACCCAATGGTATCATCCTTGGGTTCGCCTGGAGCCAACGGGATCAATTGCTGAACCGTCACGATCTGGGTGATGACTGACTTGAACTTGTTATAAACCACGTGCGCGACGTCGAATTCGCCGGCATTGAACAACTCGAGGACTTTGGTTCCGATCGTGTTGCCGTGGTTAAACGACAACCGAGGACGACCGATGTCCTCAAAGTGATGAACGATCAGATTGGCATAGTCCCGACGCAACTGATCCCGGCCCTTACGACCGATGCACAGCAGCTTGGTGGTTTTGCCCTCGGCCCGATTGCGCTGAATAATTCGGCGCACTTCCCGGACGATGACCGAGTTGAAACCACCGCACAGCCCCCGGTCGGATGTCACCACGATCAGAAGCTGAACCCGATCGGAGCCCGTGCCGGTAATCAGCTTGGGGAGGGTTTCGGGCGCGGGGCCCTTGTTGACAATATCGGACGCCAGTGACTCCAGCATCCGGTCGAGACGCTCAGCATAGGGACGGCTAGCCTCCGCCTGCTCCTGAGCACGCCGGAGCTTAGAGGCTGCCACCATCTTCATGGCCGAGGTGATCTTCTGCGTCGATTTGACGGAGGCGATCCGGTTCTTGAGGTCCTTAAGGCTTGGCATGCAAGACCTTCATCTCACAGGTTACGGCGCACCGTGTCCACTCTCGCCCGTTAGGGCTGTTCACACGAACACCTTGGTAAAGGCTGCGAGGAAGTCCTTGAGCCGCCCTTCGCTGGTGGACGAAATCGCTTTTTCCGTCCGAATCGCAGCCAGCAAATCAGGAACCTTCAGGCGAATCTCTTCCAGCATCTTCTTCTCGAAGCGATTCACATCGTCAACCCGAACCGTGTCGAGATACCCACGGACACCGGCGAAGATCGAAATCACCTGTTCTTCGACCGGCAAGGGCTCAAACTGGCCTTGCTTCAAAAGCTCGGTGAGACGGGCGCCGCGCGCCAGCAAACGCTGGGTTGCCGGGTCCAAATCAGAGGCGAACTGGGCGAACGCCGCCATTTCGCGATACTGCGCCAACTCCAGCTTGATCGAACCGGCAACCTGCTTCATCGCCTTGATCTGAGCCGCCGAACCGACGCGGCTAACCGAGATGCCGACGTTGATGGCGGGACGGATGCCGCGATAGAATAGCGTTGTTTCCAGGAAGATCTGACCGTCGGTGATCGAAATCACGTTGGTCGGAATGTAGGCCGACACGTCGCCGGCTTGGGTCTCGATCACCGGCAGCGCGGTCAAAGAACCGGCCCCCAGCTCGTCATTCATCTTGGCCGCGCGTTCCAGCAAACGAGAATGCAGATAGAACACGTCACCGGGATAGGCTTCACGGCCCGGCGGACGACGCAGCAACAACGACATCTGACGATAAGCAACCGCCTGCTTCGACAGATCGTCATAAACGATCACAGCGTGCATGCCGTTATCGCGGAAGAACTCGCCCATGGCGCAGCCGGCATACGGTGCCAGGAACTGCAACGGCGCCGGTTCCGAGGCGGTGGCGGCAACGATGATGCTGTATTTCAGACAGCCGGTGTCTTCCAGAGTCTTAACGATCTGGGCCACCGTGGACCGCTTCTGACCAACGGCGACATAGATGCAATAGAGCTTCTTGCTCTCGTCGTCGCCTTCGTTGGCAACCTTCTGATTGATGAAGGTGTCGATGGCGACTGCCGTCTTGCCGGTCTGCCGATCACCAATGATCAGTTCGCGCTGCCCGCGCCCAATCGGCACCAAAGCGTCAATGGCCTTCAGGCCAGTCTGCATCGGCTCATGAACCGATTGCCGGGGAATAATGCCCGGCGCCTTCACGTCCACCCGCTTGCGAACAACGTCGACCAGCGGCCCCTTGCCATCGATCGGGTTCCCGAGCGCATCGACCACCCGGCCCAGCAATCCGCGTCCCACGGGCACTTCGACGATTGCGCCGGTTCGCTTAACCGAATCGCCTTCCCGGATGCCCCGGTCCTCGCCAAAGATCACGACGCCGACATTGTCGGTCTCGAGATTGAGCGCCATCCCCTTGATGCCGCCCGGAAATTCGACCATCTCGCCGGCCTGGACATTATCCAGACCGTAAACGCGGGCGACGCCGTCGCCAACCGACAGCACCTGCCCAACTTCGGCGACATCGGCCTCGGTCCCGAAATTCGCGATCTGCTGCTTAAGGATCGCGGAGACTTCCGCAGCGCTGATATCCATTACAGTGGCCCCCCCGGAGCTTTCATAGCCAGTTGCAATTTATTGATCTTGGTTCGCAAGGAGTTGTCGATCATCCGCGAGCCAACCCGCACGACCATGCCGCCCAGCAAATCGGGATCCACATCGACCTGAATGGCCACCTTGTCCCCAAGGGCCTTTCTGATCGTTGCGGTCATCACTTCCGTTTGCTGATCGCTCAACGGGCGTGCGACCGTGACGCCGGCATCAATCTCGCCCCGCTTGTGGGCAAGATCGGCCAGAAACACGTCGACCATGTCGCCAAGCGCGAACAATCTCCGCTTTTGGGCGACCAATCGAACGAATTTCTGCGTCAGGTCATCGGCGTTAACCTGCTCCAGCAGACAGGTCAAACCCTGTGTCTGCTGCTCCCGGGTTAAGACCGGGCTGCGGATGAAGCGCCGCAACTCTGGAGATTGGGCGAGAACTTCTTTCAGTCGGGTCAGATCTTTTTCCGTCTGATCCAGTTTCTTGCCCTCGGTCGCGAGATCGAACAATGCGGCCGCATAACGTGCCGCGAGTCCGGATGCTGCTGTTCCGTCGGATGCCACGTGGTTCCTCGACTGGGTCCTTGGACGCTGGTTATTATTCTTCGGACGAATCGCGGAAAACTCCCATTGAGCGGTATGCTCCCGCGTTCGCTGGAGGGTCAAATAACACAGGAACCCAGGATACGCAACCCAGTCGAGACCACCCCCCATTCGGCTTCGAAGGGCCGTCCTTCGGCTCTGGCGTCGGAACCGAGACCCCGGACAGCCCTCTCGACCCGAAAAACCGGACACGATCCCGGCAGACACCGACGACAACGCCTATCATAAAACGCAGGAAAAACAGTTATAGACAACCCCAGGCTGTATTCACACTCTCTTCGCGGCCCAGAGCGACGCCCGAGATCGGCAACAAGAGCCGCATGTCGCCGACTCGGTTACGCCCCCATGGAGAGCCGGAACCGACACCACCGCCCCAAGGCCGTTCACAGAGAACATTTCTGTTATAAAACAGTGAATTAACAGGAACCTTGATATGCTCTTAGAATCACCATCAAGGCCCGATGGTCTTATACCGGCGAGCCCTGATACTGACACATCGCCGGTCCTCGGGCCGCGACAACGGCCCCGCGTCCTCGTGGACGCGCAGCCAAGGGCGCGGATGCGCCCGCCCGGCGTCTGAGGGCAGCCTTGATGAGTCCCCATCAAGGCCCGATGGTCTTTTATACCGGCGAGCCCTGATACTGACACATCGCCGGTCCTCGGGCCGCGACGGCGGCCCCGCGTCCTCGTGGACGCGAAGCCAAGGGCGCGGATGCGCCCGCCCGGCGTCTGAGGGCAGCCTTGATGAGTCACCATCAAGGCCCGATGGTATTACTTCGCCATCAGCTCTGCCAATGGCACCAACGGACGGGCGCCGACGTGGCTGATGATTTCGGCGGCGGCGACGGCTCCCAGATGGGCGCAGTCCGGCAGCGCGCGGCCTTGGGTGTAACCATACAAGAAGCCCGCCGCGAACAGATCGCCGGCCCCGGTGGTATCAACGACGGTGGCGACAGGAACCGCCGGAACGGCATGAACGCCCCCGGCACTCACCACCAAGGCGCCTTCGGCGCCTCGGGTCAACACGGCCAACGTGTTACCGTTGCGCAATTGGGAGACGGCCTCATCAAAATGAGCCGTCCCACACAGCGCCAAGATTTCCTGTTCGTTCGCGAACAGAATATCGACCGGCCCCGCCACCAGCTCCAAAAATTCGTCCCGATGTCGATGAACACAAAAGGCATCGGACAGGCTCAAGGCAACCTTGCGGCCAGCCTGAACGGCGATGCTGGCGGCCTTGCGGAAAGCATTCTTGGCCTGGAGGGGATCCCACAGGTACCCTTCCAGATACGTGACCTGAGCCCCGGCAATATCGGCCTCGACAATATCCTCCGGGCCAAGTTCAACACAGGCTCCAAGATAGGTGTTCATGCTGCGTTGGGCGTCCGGCGTGACCAGAATCAGACAGCGGGCTGTGGGCGCACCTGTGCTGGTCGGTTGAGTGGGGAAACGAACCCCTGCGGCCCGGATATCGCGCGCAAAGGCCTCTCCGAGCGGATCGGCCCGAACCTTGCCGATATAAGCGGCCCGCCCTCCGAAAGAGGCAATCCCCACCATACTGTTGGCAACCGAGCCGCCAGAAATTTCTAATCCCGCTTCCATCCGAGCATACAGCTCCTCGGCGCGCGCAGCATCAATCAGGGTCATGGCGCCCTTCTCGATTCCGTTGGCCGTCAGGAAAGCGTCGTCGGTATGGCTCAACACGTCGACAATCGCGTTACCGATGCCGATGACATCATAATCCGCCCGCGTCATTCTTTACCGTATCCTTGCTGTTCAGGGAGTGTGCCTTATAGGTCCACCAGTGGTATTCCGGGCGCAGTATAGCTAGAAACCAGCACCGCGCCATGGTCACGGGTCCGTCATGCTCACCGGGACACAAGGGCTACGTCACCAATGGCATCGCGGGTCAGTAGCCCCCTTCTCCGAGAGTTCCTCATGATCGCCGCTCTTCTCCGCGCCATTCTGCAACTCACCGATCCGCCGATCCGGCGGGTGATTTGGATCAGTATTGCCGCCACTCTCGGCGCCTTCGTGGCCTTGGCCATGGCGGTCTCGGCTGTGCTGGCCATCCTGCATGTAACCGGCATTGCCTGGCTAGACCCCTTGGTCGACCTGCTTGGCGGCGTCGCCGTGCTCTGGCTTGCGGCGGTGCTGTTTCCCGCCGTGGTTCCTGGCCTGTCCAGCCTGTTCCTTGACGACGTGGCATCGGCGGTCGAACGCCGGCATTATCCTCACCTCCCCCCACCGCATCCTCAATCCTTTGCCGAACAGATGCGAGCAGCTTTGGGCTTTCTGATCGTCAGCCTGGGGCTTAACCTCTTGATGCTCCCGCTTTATCTGATCCCTGGTATCAATTTCATCGTTTTTTTGGCTCTCAACGGCTATCTTTTGGGGCGCATGTATTTCGAACAGGTTGCCGCCCGGCGCCTTGACCTGCTAAATATGGCCGCCCTCAGACGGCGCTATAAGCTTCACCTCTCCATTGCCGGTGTGGTCATTTCTGGGTTGGTGGCGGTCCCGGTGCTTAACCTCCTGGCTCCAATCATCGCGACCGCTTTTATGGTCCACATCTTTCATCGACTGCCGGTCGGTGAAACCCCCTCGATTCCGACTCGGCGCTTGCCGTAATACGTCGAGCCGTGTTACCGGCACGGCGAATCAGAGTCGGTCCATCAGCGACGCCCACGCCGCCGATGCCGGATCCGGACGAGGAAAACCATGTCCACCACTACCGCTAAACCACCAACCCCACCCACCGCCAGTTTCCCCTTGAGCGGAAGCAGCAAGACCGACCTTCATCGCCGGAGTCTGGACGGCCAGAACGCGCAACCGCGTCGATCCGGTGGCGGCGAAGCCTGGGCAACCAGCGAGGCCAGAAAACTGATCGTCGGTCGAGAGATTTCGGTTTCGGGCGAAATCAGTTGTTGTGACGTTCTCATGATTGAGGGAACCGTCGAGGCCCGGCTTCGGGAGGGCCGTTATATGGAGGTTGCCGAAACCGGAACCTTCAAAGGATCGGTCGAGATTGCCGAAGCCGAAATCGCCGGACACTTCGAGGGCGAATTGACCGTCCATGGCCGCCTACGGGTTCGGGCCAGCGGGCGCGTCCAAGGGGTTATCCGGTATGCCGAATTGGAAGTTGATGTCGGCGGCCAAGTGTTAGGGGACGTCCAACTGGTGCCTGCCACCGCCTCACCGATGCCCCGTCCAGTGCCCGTCGAATCCTCTCGACTGGCAGGCTTTCCCGCTGTTCCGCCTGCCAGTGCTGCCGACCGGGAAGCGGTCGCCAATACAGCCACGGGGACCAGGATGGGATGACTTATACCGGCGAGCCCTGATACTGACGCATCGCCGGTCCTCGGGCCGCGACGGCGGCCCCGCGTCCTCGTGGACGCGAAGCCCTAGTGTGTGGACTCTCGGGGGCGCGGATGCGCCCGCCCGGCGTCTGAGGGCAACCCGGTATCGGGCCGCGACGGCGGCCCCGCGTCCTCGTGGACGCGAAGCCCCAGTGTGTGGACTCTCGGGGGCGCGGATGCGCCCGCCCGGCGTCTGAGGGCAGCCTTGATGAGTCACCATCAAGGCCCGATGGTATGAACCGATTACGCCGCCCCCAGAAATTCAAATCCCGCCGCCTCAACCGCCTGCCGAATGACGTCGGCGGTCGCCGAACCCTCCACCGCGATGGTCTTGGCTGCCAAGTCAACCGTCACACCAACGCCCGGCACCGCTCGTTGAACGGCATGAACAACCGAACGGGCGCATCCTTGGCAGGTCATGCCGTGAACCCGGTACAGATCAGCCATAGCCCCCTCCTGTTGAATGGTCGTAGAGGCCAACGGAAAGCCCCTGACCTGTGTTGGTGCGTCTTATCCTTTCGACGCTCCCGTATGAAGTCCGGTAAGCCCGGTGGTGCCGCGCGCCCGAACCACCGCACTGATCGGAGCCAAAACCAACCCCTTGGCCGCCAAGGTCGGCAGCCAAGCCGCAACAGCGTCCAGAGTCACATCGTGGGGGTGACCAATGGCAACTGCGGCTCCGGTCTGCCGGGCCAATTGTTCCAGCCGCATGAGGCCGGCATGAACGGCGGCAGCCGTCACCTCATTATCGAGAAAAACATTGCGCTGGGTATGAGGGAGATTGATCGACGCGGCCAGCTCTGAGCCAACCGTGCTTGGGATCGTCACCGAATCCAGGAATAAGAGGCCCCGACGATGCAGTTCGGCCAGGATCGGTGCCATCGCTGCGCGATCCATGGTGAAGCGGCTCCCCATGTGATTATTCAAGCCGACATACCCGTCAAACGCCGCCAACCCGTGGTCCAGCCGATGCAGATTCTCATCCGCCGAAAGCCCCGTCAACAGCACGCCCGGACCAGGATCCAACCCCGACGCCAACGGCTCCATGGGCATGTGAACCATCAATTCATGGCCGGCGGCATGGGCGGCTCGAGTCTGGCGTGGAAGATCTCCGGCATAGGGCAGGAACGACAGCGTCAGCGGCCCCGGAAAACCAATCACCCGCTCGGTTCGGCGACGATCCATCCCCAGATCGTCGAAGACCAGAGCCACCATCGGCAACGCCGCCGGCAAAGCAAAAGGCACCGCGTTGCGCAGCCAGGGCGGCTTTTCACCGGCCGCTTCGACGGAAGGCTTGGCTGGCGGAGACAAACCCAACGCGGTTAATTCCACGGCGCCATCAAGGGGAAGCGTGGCCGTGGTGCCGGGCGCCACCGCCAGGGCCGGCGGCAACGCTGCGATATCCAAAGATGGCACTTCGGCAGCAGTGAGAGTCCCATCCGGGGCCGGGCCAGGTTCCTCACCGCCAAGAGCGCCAACCAAAGAGGGTGGAGCGGGAGCGGGAGCGGGAGCGGGAGCGGGAGCGGGAACCGGAGCGGGAGCGGGAGTAACCGTATTTGATTGTGACAGATCCGGGGACGGCGGCGCATCCAGTTGAGACGGCGCGTTCAGGTCCGAATCCTGCGGGTCCGGAACGGTGGGCGTCGGAACCGATACCGAAGACGTCTGGGAAGAGGGCGTCGGCGCAAAGGGCAGCTTGATCAGGGGGGCTGGCGGAACGGGCGCTGGGCTTTTGCTTTTTTCCGGCGGAACCGATTCAACGGATGGCCCCGTGGCCACGGGCTGATAGCCGAAAACCACGCCCAACCCAATCCCCGCGCCGACCATCAAAAGACCGCCGAAAATCTGCCCCCAGGATAAACCAGCCTGGGATGGACGGGATTTCTTGGGAACTTGGCCGATCATGACAACGCCACACCATCGGGCTGTTGAGCCGAGGTCACTGCCGACCCTCGCGCAGGCCGCCATCTTTGAAGAGAAAGGGCGTTGCCCACCACAATCAAGCTACTCGAAGCCATCGCCACCGCCGCCATCACCGGACCAAAGACCCCCAACGCCGCCAACGGCAACGCCACCAGATTAAAACCAAAAGCCCAAACCATGTTCTGAATCATTTTGCGCCGAACCGCCCACGCCAGATCGATCAGAACCGGCACCAGCAGCGGATCCCCCCGCATCAGCGTTACGCCCGCCGCGTGAACCGCAACATCGGTCCCGCCTGCCATGGCAATCCCCAAATCAGCTCGAGCCAAAGCCGGAGCATCATTGATGCCATCCCCGACCATGGCCACCCGATGCCCTGCGGCCTGACGGCGCTCGACCTCCGCAATTTTGCCTTCCGGCCGAACCCCCGCACGAATCTGAGAAGGAGCCAACCCAAGCCGGGTTCCGGTGGCCATGGCCGCCGCCAGACCATCGCCGGTCAGCATCACGACGTCAATCCCGGCTTCTACCAGCGCCGCCAGGGCCGCTCCCGCCCCGGATCGCAAACGGTCAGTCACCGCGATGACCCCCAAAAGCCGGGGCGGATGCTGTGGCCCGGTCTCGCCGACCCACACCACAGTCCGCCCGGCCTGCTCCCAGGCCAAGGCTGTCCTGGTCAGCGGTGCCGGATTTATGCCGATCTCGGTGATCAGGGCCAAACTCCCCACCACGACATCCCGCCCGGCCACGGTGGCGGCAACGCCCCGTCCCGGCAGGGCCCGAAATCCGACGGGTTCAGGCACGTCCAGGGCCCGAACACGGGCGGCCTCGGTCATGGCACGAGCCAAAGGATGATCATTGCCCCGTTGAACCCCAGCCGCCAAAGCCAACACGCCGTCAGAATCACCTTCCACCACTTCAATATCGGCCCATTCGGGACGGCCTTCGGTCAATGTTCCGGTCTTATCGAACAGCACCGTCGTCACCCGACAGGCGGTTTCCAGAGCCTCGGCATCCCGGATCAAAAGGCCATGACGTGCGGCAACACCAAAGGCCACAGCCATGACCGCAGGGGTCGCCAAACCCAAGGCGCAAGGACAGGCCACCACCAGCACCGTCACAGCCGGCAAAATCGCGGCTAAAGGCTCGCCGGTGGCCAGCCACCACCCCACCGCCGTCACCACCGCGATGCCAACCACCAAAAACGCGAACCAGCCACTGACTTGATCGGCTAAACGCTGAATGCGAGGCTTAGTGGCCTGGGCATGGCCGACCAAGGCGATCATCTGTCCCAAAATCGCATCGTCTCCCACGGCCCTAACCCGCAGCGTAAGACAACCATCGAGATTGTGAGTCCCGCCGATCACAAAGGCTCCGGGGCCGCGTTCCATGGGCATGGGCTCGCCGCTGACCATGGCCTCGTTGACCGAGGCCCGGCCTTCCACCACCACCCCATCCACAGGAATCCGCTCACCAGCCCGGACCACCGCCAAATCGCCGGGCATAATCAGGCCGACCGGGATTGTCTCCTCGCGCCCATCCCGCCCCCGGCGGCGCGCCGTTTCAGGGCGCGAGGCCAACAACAACTCAACGGCCCGATTGGTCGCCCGTCTGGCTCGCGCCTCCAGTCCCTTCCCAACAATCACCAGGAGGATGACCAAGGCCGCGGCTTCGAATTGCGGGGGGGCTCCGTCCAGCACTCGCCAAACCCCAAGGCCATAAGCGGCACTGGTGCCCACCGCCACCAGAACATCCATATTTGCGCCGCCGGTTCGGAGCGCGAACCAAGCCCCCCGGTAAAAGCGAGCACCAGCCCAAAACTGAATCGGAGTGGCCAACCCCCATTGCAGCCAACCGGGCAGACCCACCGGCACCCCAGCCAGCATGCCGATCATCTCCGCCAGAAGCGGCAGACACAGCAGTCCCGAAATCACCAGCACCGGCCTCACGGGCCCATCCTCTGCGGTTCTGCTCTCCTCATGGGAGGTTTGAACCTCGGACGTTTGGGTCTTGGCAACCGGACGCGCTCCGAAACCGGCAGCCTCCACAGCCGTAATCAAATCAGGGACGCCGATCCGTTCAGAGTCAAAAACCAACTCGGCCCGTTCGGCGGTCAGGCTAATCGAGGCCGACAGCACGCCGGGTTGCCGCATCAACAGCCGCTCCAGGCGGGATACGCAAGCGGCACAGGTCATGCCGGTTATAACAAACCGAGCAATCGTCGACGTGGTCTCCGTGGGCGCCACTTGATCCATTGCCGTTCCTCTAGCCTAAAAGGTCTTCAGGACTCATTTCTATAGTCTATATGATCTTGATTATGACTTTGATAAGGCTCTAAATTTGGGTCCACATAGACTGAAAAATCTGTTATTTTGATATTTTCTTTATGAAGAAGAGCATTGTGGATTTTTTTCTGGGCGATTTGCCTTCCCATGAAATCACCCATTGCTTCGGTTCCATGCTCAAAGCGATAGAGCATGGTGCGGATCGCTTCGGGGCTGTTGTCAACACCGATCCAAGTCCGACCCAACATATTGGCAGCCACCAGTGTTGTGCCCGATCCCGCAAAACAATCGAGAATGATATCTCCAGGATGACTGGAGGCTTCGATGATCCGAGAGAGCAAATTTATATTTTTCTCAGTCGGATAACCGCTGATAGGAATCATTTGATTATGAGCATCCCGATAATCTAACCAGATATCTTGGACGGAGACCCCGATGCTTTCATCGAGCCAAACCTTACGGCGAGGGTTTCCAGTCTTTGACCAAGAGATCTCTCCTCGTTTATCCATATCCTCCAGTGTCGATGGCGGATATTGCCAATGCTTCCCCATGGGAGGCCGTACACCACGCCATGGCTGGCCGGTCTCCCCCTCCCTGATTCCCGGAGCATGCACCGGCACTTTCATGAATCTCCGACCCGTGATGGGGTCTACATACTGATATTCCTTGGCTCTGGCTTCAGTCCAGGGCTCAACGGGTTTATTCCAGACATAGCGATCCGATTTTGTATAAAATAATATATAGTCAGAAATATTCCCGTATTGATTGCGGGTGTAATTCTTAGGATTTGACTTTTTTCTAGTGATGCAATTTCGAAAATTTTTGGAGCCGAAGATCTCATCCATAATAATTTTAGCGTGAAAAATCATCTTAGCATCAAGATGAAGGTAAATTGAGCCATCCTGTGCCAATAGCTCATGAATCTGCACCAATCGTTCGCGGATAAATTCGAGATATCTGTAGCATTCAAAAACATCTTCGTAAGCATAAGACAGTTTACGAGAATGAAAAATGGATTGAGTGGTAAAGGGTGGATCGATATAGACCAGCCTAACCTTGCCTTTCATGCGATCATCGCGAGCCAAGTGAGCCAACACAGAGCCGTTCTCGGCGAAGTATAATCTGTTATCAACGTCTCCCGTTCCCCGCCGAATCATCTCAAAGACGCCGGGTGGCCTCTCAAGGATTTCAGCAACCTCCTTTTTGCCCGGATAGGTCAGTGCGATGGGATGGGATTCCTCCGTACTGCGGATGGGAGACCGTGGAACACCGGTTGCCATTTCAAAAATCCTCGACCTTCCCTAGCCCGGATGAATCGACGATCCGGGCCAGGAATAAAGGCCGATCAGGAAAGAGTAGCGATCTGGGCAGGATCGCGGCGGAACGGGTGACCAGGATAAACCCCAAGCAGCTTAACCATAACATCCTGTTTTGGATTCAGGCGGGCATCGCTGCCAGCGAAAAAAGCCTCATCCTCGGGAGTTTCGCACCGTTGCACGAAAAAGCGCAGCTCCTCCAGCGCGTGCTGCATCGCCTGATCCGCCGGATGGCCTTCGACATCGGCGTAAAACTGGGCGGCGGCAAAACGCCCAGCAACCATGTAGCTTTCAAGCTTAGTGATATTGATGCCATTGGTGGCAAAACCACCCAGCGCCTTAAAAAGAGCTGCCGGCACACTTCGGACTCGAAAGACCAAGGAGGTGATGACCAAACGATCCCGATCATAGCCGGCAATGACCGGCTGACGGGCCAAAATCAGGAACCGAGTGGTGTTGTGTCGATGGTCTTCAACCCCCTCTATCAGAGTTTCCAGATGGTGAATGTTGCCAGCCAACCCCGAGGCAATCGCGGCGATGCTGGAATCACCGAGCCGAGCCACTTCAGCCGCAGCGGCGGCGGTGTCGGCATGAGTTACCGGCCTCAGTCCCAAACGACGCAGGGTCTCCCGGCACTGGGACAAGGCGTGGATGTGGCTGCGAACCGTGCGCACGTCTTCCAGGCGGGTTCCGGGCAGCACCAGCAAATGGTGATGAATCGGTTGGAAATGCTCACCGACAATCCCCAGGCCGCCATCAGGCAACAGATGGTGAATATCCGCCACTCGCCCTGCCACCGAATTTTCCACGGGAATCATGGCATAGTCAGCCGCGCCCCCGTGAACCGCAGCAAAAGCATCCTCGAACGCCGGACAGGGGAGAGTCCGGGGCGTCGGACACACGCTATGACACGCCAGATCGGAATAAGCACCCGGCAAGCCTTGGAAGGCAAAGGTGGTGCCAGCAGGAAAGGCAAGAGACATGGAGCAAAATCCAAACAACGACCGGGAATGATTGGGCTGCCAGTATCGGCGTCCTCCCCCGGAACCGTCAATGGCCCCGGAACCATCAATAACCATCAATAACTTGGCCCCGAACCGCCCACACGGACGCGAGGGCGCTCGCCCGGCGTCTGGGCAGACTGAGTCTGCCACATCGTGCCCAATGGCATCACATGATTGATGGCATGACATGATTTTTAGAAAAAATTTCGACATGCCTAAAACCACACACTGAATATGGATAATCCTCCCCCTACAATTGATTTTTAGTTCCTTTGTTACGTAATCAGCGATCAGGTCGTCATTAAGAGCGATCCGCATTCAATCTGACACAGCCTAAAGCGGTTAATGGAAAATCTATATAAATTATATGCGATCCTAAAAATCGCCTTTTCTTCCCAAGGAAGGAGTCCTATGTTCATACCACCGATCGTCTAGCCTAAGAGCCGGGGCTGCGGTGCTTTGCCAGAGAAGGAAGGCCACTTGATGTTCAGCTTCTTCAAATCACAAAGGGCTCTGACCCGTGTCGATCATGCGGGTCAGGTGGCGGCCATCGGTCGTTCTCAAGCCGTGATTGAGTTCGCGCTTGATGGGACCATTATAACAGCGAATGAAATTTTCTTAAATGCACTGGGTTACACTCTTGATGAAATTAAGGGAAAGCATCACAACATTTTTGTTGAACCTGCATTCAGAAGCAGCCCCGAATATCAGCAATTTTGGGAAAATCTCAGACGCGGGCAGTTTCAGCGGGCTGAGTACAAGCGGATCGGCAAAGGTGGCAAAGAGGTTTGGATCCAGGCCACTTACACCCCAATCATGGATACTAAAGGGAAGCCGTTTAAAGTGGTTAAATATGCCACCGATATTACTGAACAAAAGGTAGTTAATGCTGATTATGCCGCTCAGATTGACGCCATCGGTAAATCCCAAGCCGTAATTGCGTTTGGTATGGATGGCACAATCATCACCGCCAATCATAATTTCCTTAAGGCATTAGGCTACACCCTTGAAGAAGTTAAGGGAAAGCACCACAGCCTCTTTGTTGAGGCCAGTTATCGCAACAGCCCCGAGTATCGCGAGTTTTGGGCAGCCCTGAATCGCGGCGAGTATCAAGCGGCAGAGTTCAAGCGGATCGGTAAAGGCGGCAAAGAGGTTTGGATTCAAGCGTCTTACAATCCGATCCTGGACCTGAACGGCAAGCCCTGCAAAGTGGTTAAATACGCGACAGACGTTACTGAAATGGTGACAACTCGCATGGAAGCCGAGCAGGGCGCGGCTGAATGTATCGAGGTTCTCAACGGACTGGCTGATGGCGATCTAACCAAAAAGATGGTCCAAAGCTACTCTGGAACTTTTGCCCAGATACAGGTCGCGCTTAACGGAACCGTCGATAAATTGTCGGAACTGGTCAACACGATCTCTGGCGCTGCCAACGCCATTAACACCGCCGCCGGGGAAGTCTCCTCGGGCAGCGGCGACCTGTCCGAGCGGACTGAACAACAGGCCTCCAGCCTGGAGGAAACGGCGGCTTCGATGGAGGAGCTGGGCGCAACAGTGCGGACCAGTGCCGAGAATGCCCAACGTGCCAATAAAATGGCTGGTGACGCCCGTGGCGCCGCCGAACAGGGCGGTGTGGTTGCCGGTTCGGCGATCGATGCCATGAAGAGCATCGCCGAAGCTTCCAAGAAAATTACCGAAATCATCGGCGTCATTGACGAAATCGCGTTCCAGACCAATCTGCTGGCCCTGAACGCCGCCGTGGAAGCCGCCCGCGCAGGGGATGCCGGCAAGGGCTTCGCCGTGGTGGCGCAGGAGGTCCGGGTTCTGGCCCAGCGTTCCGCCCAAGCGTCGAAAGAGATCAAAACGCTGATCACCAACAGCGATAATCAGGTCCAGAACGGGGTTGAACTGGTTAAAAAAGCTGGCGACTCTTTAAGCGGGATCGCCAAAGGCATTCAGGATGTTGCGGCTTTGATCAGTGAGATTGCCGCTGCCAGTAAGGAACAAACCACCGCGTTGGACGAGATCAACTCGGCGGTTGCCTCCATGGATGAGATGACACAGAAAAATGCGGCCCTGGTGGAAGAAACCACGGCAGCCGCCCAGTCCATGGCCAGCCAGGCCTCTGATCTGGAGCGACAGATGGCCTTCTTCACGCTTGCCGCCGAAACCAATCGCCCCGTGGCCGTGCGGGCTCAATCGACGAACCATCGAGCGCCTCCCGCGCCACTCACTCATCGGGCACCGATTCACAAACCTACGGCCAAACCAACGTCAGTGACCCGTAAATCGTTGGCAGCCTCCAAACCTGCTGGTTCCAGAGCCCTGCGCCGCGCCGAGGATTCCCACAACGATAGCGAGTGGTCGGAATTCTAATCCCATAGCCGCCCTCGGTTTTGACGGTTGAAACGGGGGCGGTTGTTTTCTGTGCGATCGTCAGGCTCCGATGGAATAGACTGCGGAGCGGCGGACGCGCCACCTTCCTTGCGTTTTTTCGGGGATTCGGTGATAGGGTGGCGCTGCCCGCAAGCCCCCTGCCCTTTGCGAATGCCTGGACCATGGCCTCTGATCTTGAACCGCAACGTCCGGTCTTGACGTTCTCGCGCAAAATACAGCTCATCAATTGGGGGCTGGTTCTTTTGATTTGCGCGATCACCGGCGTTGGTATTGGCCTGCTCTATTCTGCCGCTGGGGGCAAGTGGGAGCCCTGGGCCATGCGACAGTTGGTTCGTTTTTTTCCAGCTTTCCTTATTATGTTGATTTTTGCTCTTATCGATATTCGTATTTGGCTACGTTTTGCCTATATTATTTATGGTGTTATGCTGTGCCTGCTGGTCGCAGTGGAAATCCGGGGCCAGGTTGGCATGGGGGCCCAACGCTGGATTGATCTGGGCTTCTTTGTCCTTCAACCTTCAGAACTAATGAAATTGGCCCTGGTCCTAGCTCTGGCCCGCTATTTCCATGGCCTGACCTTAGATCAGATTGGTCGCCCCTTGGTTCTGATTCCTCCTCTGGCCCTGGTCTTCCTCCCGGTCAGTCTGGTCTTGCTGCAACCCAATCTCGGAACGGCGCTGCTTCTCATGTTCACGGCCGCCGCAATCTTTTTTGCAGCCGGCGTTAGATTGTGGAAATTTGCCTTGGCCATTGGCAGTGGACTGAGCGCTATCCCCATTGGTTGGGAGTTTTTACATGATTACCAGAAACAACGGGTCTTCAATTTTCTGAATCCCGAGCGGGATCCTCTTCGAACCGGCTATAACATCATACAATCAAAAATTGCGCTGGGCTCTGGTGGATTATTCGGCAAGGGCTTTATGCTCGGCTCTCAAAGTCAATTACAATTTCTTCCCGAAAAACACACTGATTTTATTTTTGTAGTCTTGGCTGAAGAATTTGGAATGGTCGGAGCTTTATTCATACTATTCTTATATGTTTTAGTTTTTATTTATGGAATTGTCATAACACTGAGCTGCCGTAATCAATTTGGGCGGTTGATTGGTGTCGGTTTGACCATGACATTCTTCCTTTATGTCTGTGTTAACGTCTCGATGGTAACTGGGTTGATTCCAGTGGTTGGTATCCCGCTTCCTCTGGTTTCCTACGGTGGCACAGCGATGCTAACGCTGCTGTTGGGCTGCGGGCTTCTTTTAAGCGTCTCCGTTCATCGGGACATCCGCATTCCGCGAAGCGGTCTGGCCGAACTTTAGCCTAATAAAGTTTCTGCCTTTCGAACTGGACTCGACGATCATGGCGCTATTCCATTAGGGTGTGTGCCTGCGATATCCGACCGGCGCAGAGATTTCACTCCCGGACGAGCCTTCTAAGGATCCAAAAGACATGACCAGCGTCGCAGATCTAAAGACCCGTCTGGCCTTCGTCGGACTCGATCAAGTACCACCGCAGTTGTTCCGTGATGCTTGGGCATTGATCGATGGTTCTCTGGCGTCGATTCTTGATGAATTCTATGCTGCCCTTCCTAAAGTGGCAGCTTTGCGGCCTTTATTACATGGACAAGATATTTCCCGCTTAAAGACAGCACAAAGAACCCATTGGCAGGCGTTATTCTCGGGACGGTTCGACGCCGATTATTTAGAACGGGCGGCGCGAATCGGTCATGTTCACCATCGGATCGGCCTGCCGCCTCATTGGTACTTTGCGGCTTATAGCTTTTTTTTACGACGCCTCTCCACGATCATTGCGGAAAAAGAGCGCCGGAATGCCGCGCGAGCCGGGCAACTTTATGCTTTGATTTCCAGTGCGGTCTTTGTGGACTTGGATATCTCTTTCGAAGCCTACTCCAAGGCCCTCATTGATCGGGCCAATGGCATGATCTGCGAGTTGGCCGATAACTTCGAGGAGACGGTGTTAGGAGCAATCGGCACCGTCACCGATGTTTCAGGCCGGGTCAATCATGCCACCGATGGCATCAACACCACCATCGAACGCAACGATGCCAAGGCCAGCATTGCCGCCCAAGCCGCAACCGGCACCAGCCGCACGGTGGAGGCCGTAGCGGTTGCCACCGAGGAATTGACGTCCTCCATCGCCGGAGTGATCGGCCAAGTCAACGAATCGTCGCAGATCGTGGCCCATGCCCGCGACGCTGCTGAAAAGTCCCGAGTCACCATCGCCAATTTGGCAGAATCGACCCAGAAGATCGGCGCCGTCCTACGCATGATCGAGGCCATCGCCCGTCAAACTAACCTGTTGGCACTCAATGCCACGATCGAGGCAGCACGGGCCGGTGAAGCAGGCCGAGGCTTTGCCATCGTTGCCCACGAGGTGAAAAATCTGGCCCGTCAAACCGCCGATGCCACCGAAGAAATTTCGAAACAAATCGGCCAAGTCCAAAAAGATACCCGAGACGCGGTGGCGGAAATTGGCCAAGTGGGCGACGTGATTTCGCGTCTTGACGGTATTTCCGGACATATCGCCGAATCGATGACTCAGCAGGGCCGAGCAACGGCAGACATTGCCCGCAACATCAGCCACGCCTCGAATGCCAGCACCGATATTACCCGTCAGCTCGGGGATTTGGCAGAGGGCAGCGCCGAAGCGAAAAAAGCTGTCACGGCCATTTCAGAGGTCACGATTGAGCTGCGCGACGCCTCTCACGACCTGCAACAGGCTCTGGATCGCTTTATCAAGCATGTGCAAACCCTCAAGCAGGCTGGCTAAGAGAAAAGGTGCATCATCAAGGCATGAACGCTGACTCATCCGACTTGACGGTACGATTCCCTTATTTCCGCCGCTGCCGCCCGCGCCCGCCCGGCCTGGCCATCGCGGACGCCGCCGCCTGTGGCGCCATGCCGGGGCGATCCAACCCCAAATCCATGGCTTCAAGGCGCCGAAGCTCGTCACGCAGCCGGGCAGCCTCCTCAAACTCTAAATCTGCCGCCGCCGCCCGCATACGCTTCTCTAAATCAGCCATCACCGTCTTCAGATGGCTGCCACTGAGATGAAGCGCATCGACAACGCCCGTACCGACGGTGACACGGTCACCCCGTTCATAGACGCTGGACATGACATCGGAAATCGACTTACGCACGCTTTCTGGAGTGATGCCATGGGCAGCATTGTAAATTTGTTGTTTTTCCCGCCGCCGATTGGTTTCGGAAATGGCATAGCGCATGCTTTCTGTAATCTTATCGCCATAGAGAATCGCCCGGCCCTCCAAATTGCGAGCGGCGCGACCGATGGTTTGGATCAAAGAGGTCTTAGAGCGTAAATAGCCTTCTTTATCCGCATCAAGAATGGCTACCAGAGCGCACTCCGGGATATCCAACCCTTCCCGCAACAGATTGATCCCAATTAATACATCAAAGGCCCCTAACCGAAGATCACGAATAATTTCGATCCGCTCCAGGGTTTCGACATCTGAATGAATATAGCGAACCCGAATGCCATTTTCGTGCAAATACTCGGTCAGAGCCTCGGCCATCTTCTTAGTGAGTGTGGTCACCAGAACCCGCAAGCCACGTGCCGCCAAGTCCCGGCATTCGCCAAGCAAATCATCCACTTGATGTTCAGTCGGTCGGACGATGACCAACGGATCAATCAGCCCAGTTGGCCGCACCACCTGCTCGACAAAAACACCGGCAGTTTGCCCCAACTCCCATGGCCCCGGCGTCGCCGAGACAAAAACCGTTTGCGGACGCATGGATTCCCACTCTTCAAACTTGAGCGGGCGGTTATCCATGCAGGAGGGCAATCGGAAGCCATGCTCGGCTAGCGTCGATTTTCGCACAAAGTCGCCGCGATACATGCCGCCCAATTGCGGCACCATGACATGGCTTTCATCCACAAATAACAGCGCGTCTTTCGGCAAATACTCGAATAACGTTGGCGGCGGTTCGCCTGGAGCCCGCCCAGTGAGAAAACGGGAATAATTTTCGATACCAGCACAGATTCCGGTGGTCGCCAGCATCTCAAGGTCAAAGCGCGTGCGTTGGTCAAGGCGTTGGGCTTCCAGCAAACGACCTTGGGCCTCCAGCTCGGCCAACCGCCCCTCAAGCTCGCGTTTAATATGTCCGATTGCTTGGTGCAATGTTGGTTTAGGGGTGACGTAATGGCTGTTCGGGTAAACCCGGACATGGGTCAGCGCCACCAGCTTTTCGCCGGTCAGAGGGTCGATCTCGTGGATAGCCTCCAATTCGTCGCCAAATAATGAAAGTCTCCAGGCCCGATCTTCCATATGAGCCGGGAATAGTTCAATCGTATCTCCCCGAACCCGGAAGGTTCCCCGTCCAAATGCCAGATCATTTCGTTTATACTGAAGATCACTTAAACGCCTCAAGAACCCATTACGTTCAATGGATTGCCCAATCTCTAGTGTTAGCGTCATCTCTCCATACATTTCCGGTGAACCAATGCCGTAGATGCAGGAAACCGACGCAACAATAATCACGTCATCGCATTCTAACAAAGATCGAGTTGCAGCATGACGCATACGGTCGATCTGTTCGTTAATCTCGGCTTCTTTTTCAATATAGGTATCAGTACGCGGTACGTATGCTTCAGGCTGATAATAATCATAGTAAGAGACAAAATACTCAACGGCATTATCTGGGAAAAATGATTTCATCTCACCGTAAAGCTGGGCCGCTAATGTCTTGTTCGGAGCCAAAATCACGCTAGGCCGCTGCAATGCCTGGATAATATGAGCCACTGTAAATGTTTTACCGGAGCCGGTGACCCCCAACAAAACCTGATTGCGCTCTTGACGAGCGATTCCGTCGCACAGTGCCGCAATCGCCTGGGGCTGGTCGCCTGCTGGTTGGAAGTCAGAAACCAGACGAAAACGCCGCCCTCCTTCGGGGCGCATGCGAGGCGTGACGGAGGGAGTCAAAAGCGGTGCGATCATGCCCACACCATAGCGCGGCATCACCCCAGAAACCAGCGCGCCCACAGCCCGCCATAATTGTTGGCGAGTGTTCCATTCGAAGGCGCGAACGGCTCCTCCCCCTTGAATGGAGTTTCATCCGTCCCCTTTTGATGAGACATAATGCGCGGGCACTGTTGCGAACATCCCCCGCCCCCAACCACTTGATGAGGCATCCGTATGTTCTCCTTCGTGAAGTCCTTCGTCGGCGTGAAAGGCCAGCAGCTCGGTCAGGATATCGTCAAGGCGATCGTCGAAATCGATCCCGAATCGGCGACTCAAGCCCAATTGGACCAAATGGAGAAGGATCTCGACAAGGCTGGCGAGGTCATCCAGAAGTTGCGGGCCGACTATGATCGTGAAATCCGGGAAGCCGAGGCCGCTCGGAAACGCTACGACCAATTGCTGGCAGCGGCGGAAGTGCTTCAAGCCAAGCTCGCGGATCCGACCGCTTCTGACCACGCTAGCGTTGAGGCCAGCCTGAATCGGTTGGTCGGCCAGTTGGAACAGCTACAGCCCGAAGTCGAGAGCGAGCAAAAAGACGTGGATGAGGTCAAGGCGCTACTTGATCAGGCCAATGCGGCCTATCAGGAAAAAGCGGCGGCCCTGACCACCGCCCGCCAAACCCTGGAACGGGCCAAGCGCGACATGCAGCGGGCCATTCAAGAGCAGGAACGGGCTGACGAAAAAGCCAAACGGGCCGCCGAGGTGGCTGGCTTGCGTCAGAATTCAACCTCGAGTCTGACCATCGCCACCGACGCCATGCAGCGCCGTTCTGACGAGGCCCGAGCCAAGACCGAAGCGGCTAAACTCAAGGCCGAAACCCTGACCACCCTGACCCGGCCCACCACCGACGATCCCAATATCGCCGCCGCTTTGAAAGCGGTCCAGGGCGGCGCCTCCAGTGGAAATATTGCCGATCGTTTGGCTCGGTTGAAGAAGTAACAATAAACACCATCAGGCCTTGATGTTGGCGCATCTGCGCCCACCTAGCGTCACGACGGCAGCTTCGCGCGCACGGGCGCGCGAAGCTGCCGTCGCAGCCCACGGGGACCGGCGCCATCCCAGCGCCATGCCCGTGCCCTTTCCCCCAAAAACCCCCGCGACACCCTGGCCAAGGGCTGGTTATGATCAGACCGCCTTATAACCATGCTGTCGAGTCGTTATGAAAACGCTTTTGTTCCTGGCCGTCGCGGTCGTCGCTCAAGCCGCCGGCAATATCTGTCTCAGTCTGGGGATGCGACACCTAGCCGCCGCATTTAGCGCCGACTCGGAACACTGGGGCGCCCTGGCCCTCCTAGCCTTAACCAGCCCTTGGCTGTGGGCCGGAGCCGCCTTGCTGGCAACCTTTACCCTTCTTTTTACATTGGTCCTCTCTTGGACTGACCTAAGTCTTGCTCTACCTGTTATTTCAGTCGAAATTGTTGTTAATGTTGCCCTTGCTGGATGGCTTCTAGGAGAATCAATCTCGCCTTTACATTGGCTTGGTACAATTTTAGTTGCGGCTGGGGTTGCTCTGGTGGTTGGAACCGCTCAAGACAAAACAAGCCTAGACCAAGGGCAACCCGCATGATTGGCTTAACCATTGGCCTGATTGCCTTAATGGTCATTGCCGATGCCGCCAGCGATGTCCTGGTTGCGCGCGCCATGAAACAAATCGGTGAAGTCACCAATTTTCGACCACGCGCCTTGCTCAAGACTTTGGGCCGGATGTTCCGCACACCAAGCTTCGGGGCTGGAATTAGCGCTGCCGCCATCCATTTCTTCACATTCCTAACACTCTTAAGCTTTGTTGGCTTAAGCTATGTTTTTCCCGCTACTGCACTGGTCTATGTTCTCGCTACGGCTGGAGCCCAAGTGATTCTCAAAGAGCATGTCTCACTTCGGCGTTGGGCTGGGGTCTGCTTGGTCTGCGCCGGAATGCTACTGGTTTCGGTGAGCTGATGACCCATCGAGCCTTGATGTGGACTTATCAAGGCTGCCCTCAGGCGCCAAGCCGCAGCAACCCGAAGACCGGATCAGAAAAAACCCGGCCAATACCGTTGGCCGGGTTCTTCCTTACTGACTCTGACGAACTCACAGGTCCGAAGGCGACCTTATTCCTTCGGGGCCGGCGAGAACGGGATTGGCGGAACCGGGTTGATGTACACGATGATGTGATCAGTCCGGTTGCGGATCTCGTTCACATTGTCCCGAGTCGGCTTCGGCAGACGGGTTTCGCCGCGCGCTTCAACACTCAGGTCGTTCGGGTTGACACCAGCGGCAATCAGCGCCTGCTTCACCGATTCAGCCCGACGCTCGGAGAGCTTCAGATTGTAATCCATCGAAGCGCGGGTATCGGCCCAACCGATGATGTGGGCCAGCTTTACCTGCTGGTCGGCATCCGGGGCATAACGGACGACGTTGGCATTCGACTTCTTGATCAGACGGGCGATCTCTTCGACGATCGGCAGGTCAGACTTGCGAATGTTTGACTTATTCGTGTCGAAGAAGATCACGAAGCTGTCCGGGTATTCGGCGGGCGGGCAGGATTGTTCGACCTGAGCAACTGCGGTCTGGAAATCGGCCTTCAGCGCCTCGATCTCGGTCTTCTCCCAGCCTTCCTCCAACTCCTCGATCAAGGCGTCAAAGGTGCTCTGGGCCTTCGCCGCCGCTTCCGGTGCCCGATTGCGGGTGCACTTAAAGAGGGCGTTGGTCAGCCGGGTCCGCCATGCGTAGGCTTCGGCATAAGAGACCGTCACAGCGCGAGGCGCCCAATTGACCTTATCCAGATCCCAACGATCGGGCAGTTCCGGATCAATGACCACGCCCTGGGCCGACAACAGGGCCTTACGCGCGAACACTTCGTAATTCCGGAGGTCGCCCTCTTCCTTCTGGTTCACCGCCAACTCGGTGTAATTCTTGGCCAGTGCCTGGGTAAAGGGCGAGCCAACCGGAGTTTGGTTCTTAAGCGCCTCGAACACGCTCGGGTCACCATACTCACGCGCGCTCATGGTATGGCCCACCAATTCCATGTGGCCGCAACCCGAGAGCGCCAGACCCAGCGCGCCCATGGTAAACAACTTAACTTTCATCTTCGTACTCCCCGTTTCGACCGAGTTCATTAGATCGCAGTAGCGACCCTGCTTTAGAGATTTCATCAACCCCGCGATCAGCGATCCGCAGAACCCTTGGGTAAAGCTTGTAGCCGATCGTTACTCGAAGTCGATCGCCCGATCAAACCCTCACTATCGAGGTCTTAAACGACTGTGTTGTTCTGGTCACAAATAGTTCGGCAGGTACTACGCGAGACACAGCAAAACTCGACTTGAACCATGACTCGGCCCAGGCCCGCCCAAGATACGTTGCTTCAACTATAACCCTAGAGCATCGCTGGCTCAGTTTCAATCGCCTAAATTTACGCCCCACTTCGAAGAACCGCCGATAAGTGACAAAATCACCTGATCGCTGCGATGGATGTCGATGAATTAACACGCCTCCGTTGCTCACTTGCCACACTCATCATGCTTCAACAAGCGACCTGCCCCCTTTTCGCTCATCGTGCCGATTTTTCGGCCTTACCCACATCTCCGCCCGTCATGACACGCGAAAGGTTCGGTGATCATAAATATAGGATTGACGCCTGTGATTGGGAACCCATCGACAAGCTGTCGATACTTTTGCACCTATTTTTTGGGAAGGAGAGGCCTTGATGTTGCTCCATCGAGGCTATAGACGCCATGCGGGTATATTCACGACTTCTTTATCTTCGCGCACGAACGCGAAAGAGTATTACCCTATAGGCGCTAAGAGAGTGCTGCTTTTTTCGTTTTTGCAAGGTTCCACCCTGCGCCCACAAGGAGGCACAGCCTCCTTGTGTCTGGATACCGGCGAGCCTGACATATCGCCGGCCCTCGGGCCGCGACGGCGGCCCCGCGTCCTCGTGGACGCGAAGCCAAGGGCGCGGATGCGCCCGCCCGGCGTTTGAGGGCAGCCTCCTTGTGTCTGGGTACCGGCGAGCCCTGACACTGACACATCGCCGGTCCTCGGGCCGCGACGGCGGCCCCGCGTCCTCGTGGACGCGAAGCCAAGGGCGCGGATGCGCCCGCCCGGCGTTTGAGGGCAGCCTTGATGAGTCACCATCAAGGCCCGTTGGTATGACACTTGATATAATGTCTGTGCCGCGAGGACCGGGTCTTTTGCCCCCAAAAGCGTCAAGCGTCAGCCGACGATTTCGAGCCCGCTGAAGAAGAACGCGATCTCGACGGCAGCATTCTCGGCGCTGTCCGAACCATGGGCCGAATTGGCCTCGATGGATTCGGCAAAATCCTTACGGATGGTGCCGGCAGCGGCATTGGCCGGATTGGTCGCCCCCATGACGTCACGGTTGCGGGTCACGGCATCTTCGCCTTCCAAAACCTGAGCCACAACCGGACCCGAGGTCATGAAGGTGCAGAGGTCGTTGTAGAAAGGCCGTTGAGCGTGAACGGCATAGAACGCTTCGGCCTGGGCCCGAGTAAGCCACAGGCGCTTTTGCGCGACGATACGCAGGCCAGCGGCTTCGAGCCGGGCATTGATCTGACCCGTCAGATTGCGGCGGGTGGCATCGGGTTTCAGAATGGATAAAGTCCGTTCGACGGCCATAGTGTCAGCACTCCTGTTGATATCGGCGAAGTCGCGGGGTTATATCGCCGGAGACCCGCGCGGGCAACCGCCCGCTATCGCCCGCCCTTCGAGTCGAACCGTTCAATCGACGACCGGCCCGTGCTATCACTCGTGGACCATGCTTCATATTAACGAATTGACCTTTCGGTTCGGTGGCCGGGTTTTGTTCGAAAACGCCTCCACAGTGGTGCCTAAAGGGCACAAGGTGGCGCTGATTGGGCGTAACGGCACTGGCAAGACCACGCTCTTACGCTTGTTGGGTGGCGAGTTGGCCCCTGACGCGGGCTCGGTAGCGATCACCCCCGGCTGCCGGATCGGTCGGCTGTCCCAAGACGCCCCCGACGGGCCGGCAAGCCTGCTGGAAACCGTACTGAGTTACGACCAGGAACGGGCGCGGCTGCTGGCTGAATCGGAAACTGCGGCAGACCCGAACCGAATCGCTGAAATCCATACCCGTCTGGCGGATATCGGTGCCCACACAGCCCCGGCTCGAGCCGCCGAAATTCTCTCGGGCCTTGGCTTTGACGCCGAAGCCCAAGCCCGTCCCGTCGGAACCTTCTCCGGCGGATGGCGCATGCGGGTCGCCTTGGCCGGCATCCTGTTTGCGGCACCTGACCTGCTACTGCTCGACGAGCCAACCAACCATCTGGACCTCGAAGCGACACTCTGGCTGGAAAGCTATCTGAAAACCTACCCCCACACGGTGTTACTGATCAGCCACGACCGGACATTACTGAACAGCGTCCCAACCCGGATGATCCACATCGATCAACGGAAATTGGTTGCCTACGCTGGCGGTTATGACCAGTTCGAACGGACCCGTCGGGCCAATCTTGAACGCCTGTCGGCGCTTCAATCCCGGCAGATCGCCCAGCGCAAACATTTGCAATCCTTTATCGACCGTTTTCGAGCCAAAGCCACCAAAGCCCGCCAAGCCCAAAGCCGGATCAAGGCGCTGGAACGGATGGAGCCGATCATCGGCATTGTCGAGGAAAGCACGCCCGAGTTCGAATTCCCCAGCCCTGAGCCCCTCCCCCCTCCCCTGATCACCCTGGAAAATGTCACAGTGGGCTACGAGGGACGGCCCATCCTCAGTCGGCTTGACCTGCGGATTGACCTGGATGACCGAATCGCCTTGCTTGGCGCCAACGGCAACGGCAAATCGACCCTCATTAAGCTGCTGGCAAACCGGCTCTCTCCCTTATCCGGGCAGTATCGGCGATCCGGAAAATTGAAAGTCGGCTATTTTGCCCAGGACCAAGCCGAGGAATTGACGCCAACCCTAACTCCGATTCAAGAATTGCAGCGGGTTTTACCGACCACTCCCGAAGAGAAATTGCGCTCCCATCTAGCCCGTTTCGGCCTTGGCCGGGACCGAGCGGAAACCGTGGTCGCGAAGCTTTCGGGTGGCGAGAAGGCGCGATTGCTATTTGCCCTGATGACTCGCGAAGCCCCCCATATCCTGATGCTTGACGAGCCCACCAACCATCTGGACATCGACAGTCGCAGCGCCCTCATCCAAGCCATCAACGGCTTTGAGGGAGCGGTGATTCTGATCAGTCACGATCCCCACCTGATCGAACTGACTGCCGACCGGCTGTGGCTGGTGAGTGACGGCACATGCACCGCCTATGACGGAGACCTGGAAAGCTATCGCGCCCTGCTGTTAGACCGGATGCGTTCAGGAGGAGGCCGTCGCAATGGCGAGGGGGCTGCTACCCGACGCGACCAACGTCGGGTGGCAGCGGACCAACGCGCTGCCTTGGCTCCGCTGCGCCGCAAAGCCGCCGAGGCCGAAGCCGACGTCACCAAACTGACGGCAAGCTGTGAACGACTCGAGAAGCGACTGGCCGATCCCCAATTGTACACAGGCCCTGGTGACGAACTCACTCGTCTTCAGATCGAATTAGGGGAGCTTCGTAAGCGCCTAGCGATCGCGGAAGATGCTTGGCTGGATGCCTTGGAAAGACTGGAAACCGCCACTGAGCAAGCAGGGGGATGACCAAGCCCCTTCAATCCGGCGCGATATTATATCCGAACCATTTCAACGATAAACGCGCCAGCGTACCGTCAGCAATGGCTGCGGAGAGTGCCTTGTTCACCTGTAAAAGATGGTCAGAATCACCCTGGGGCAGAGCCGCCGCCAAGCCATTGCCCAACACGCCACCGGATAAAATTGGGCCGAACAGCACTGGCGGATTGAGCTGATTGCCGTTGCGCGCCACAAAGTTATAGAGCGACCAACTGGTGGCCATGACGGCATCGACTTTTCCCGTCAGAACATCGTCATACATTTCTTCTTCATAGGTATAACGCCGAATTTCGACAATATCTTTCATATAGCTCTCTGCAAATTTTTCTTGAATTGTATTGACATGGACGGCCAACTTCGCTCCCTGCATATCCCGCAAAAATTCATGCAATGGCTCTGGAATATCACTGTCGTTTCCATCCAAAATAAAATGGTCCGGCGATAAAACCGACGCTAAAAAGTTACCTTTGACCGTCATAAACCCACTTGAAGTCGCCGCATAAGCTTGACTGAAATGAACTCGCGCTGCCCTCTCAGCCGTTGCCGTCAAACCGCCAATATAGATATCATAAACATGAGCATTAAGATCATCGAATATTTTTTCAAAATCAACAGCCTTAACAAGACAAGAGGCATGCATCCTCGAACACATATCGTTAATCATATCAATTTCAAAGCCCGTAATTTCTCCTTTTTCGTCACTGATCGTCCATGGTGGATAGTTACCATAAGTTCCAATCTGCAAAATATCTTGCGCTGCCGCCGGTACGGTCAGATTTATCAAGCCAACAATAAGAATAGAATAACGAAACATGATCATTATCTCTCTAATTGGATATCTTGGCGAACGGACATGACGTATTAAGACTCCAGATTCTGCAATAAGGGTATTTCATCATTTGTGATAATCCGTATCAAGAAAAGATATCGAATATCAATGTCTGCCGACTCTCGCCGGACGCTTCCTTCTTCGCTCCCCTTCGCCCCTGGCATCGCAGGATTGGTGGTGTTATAAGCCTGGCGGATCCGGGCGGGTTGGGCCAACCCGTCGAACATACGGATAACGAAATCGATACATAACAGGAGGAATCGTGGGCGCACACTGCGGTTTGCCCGACGACCGCCGTATCTCGGAAGTGCTCGTTGAATTCCGCGCGGCTTTACCGCCGGGGCGCGTGACGTTGGCAGATATTGTGGCAGCGCTTGGGGATCGAACCATCGGCGGCATCCTGCTGGTGCTGGCTATCCCGACGGTCATGCCCGTGCCGCTGGGTGTTTCGGTGCTGTTCAACCTACCTGTGCTCTTGTTCACCTTTCAAATGGTGCGGGGCGGTGGCACCGTCGAGCTGCCGGCTTGGCTTTTAAGCCGATCCCTGTCGTCCGAAGCGACCATTGGCATGATTGATGGCATTCTGCCCCGACTTCGGGCCATCGAAGGCATGCTTCGTCCGCGCCTGCCCCGGCTCACCACCGCGCGCTTCGAGCGGTGGTTGGGCTTGATCTGCTTTGTGATGGCCGCTATCGCCATCACCCCTCTGCCCCTGATCGGCTGGCTGCCCGGTTTTGGCTTGATTATCATCGCCCTTGGCCTCATCGAGCATGACGGTCTTGCGGTGGCGGTGGGGCTGGGCTTTGCGGTCGCCGCCGTGATTTTTGCGGCGGGTCTTGTGATCAGCCTGTCCTACGCTGAAACCTTATGGCGGATGCTACCGCCTTCGCCCCTGTGACCAAAAAGAAGCGGACGTCACAGTGAAGTGACCAGAGTCGTCTTTTCAGTGTTGTCTTGTCGGCTTCTGATTTGTTACACCCTTCGGCTATGCATGGGGATCCACGGAACGAGGGCAGTGAGCGGGACTCTTGCCCTGGCCCGTCACCCGAAACATTCAACGGCGAAAGGCCGCACATGTCACAAACCGAAGTCGACGTTGCCGACAAGGCGAAAGGTCGCAAAGCCCCCCCCGCCGCCTGGGTTTTCTTCCAGCGTTGGCTGGCCAACCCGTTGTCGATGGGCTCCATTGTCCCGTCGTCGATCGGTTTGCGCAAGCTGGTGACCAATAACGTGATTTGCGGCCCCGACGAAATCGTCGTGGAATTTGGCGGTGGTACCGGCGCCATCACGCGCGCTTTGCTCGAAGCGGGCGTGCCGTCTGAGCGGGTCTGGTCGATCGAGATTGATGGCGAGTTGGCCGCCTTCCTGCACCAAACCTATCCCGATGTGAATGTCGTTCACGGCGATTGCCGCGAAATCGAGAAATTCATCGGCGAAGATCTGGTCGGCAAGGTCGGAACCATCGTTGTCGGGATCCCGATGGTGATGCTGCCGATCGAATTGCAGAAGGAAATCGTCGCGGCCATCTTCCGGGTTCTGCCCAAGGGCCGTCGCTTCCTCCTTTACACCTACTGCGCCACGTCGCCGCTGGACATGAAGAAGCTCGGCTTGAAGGGCAAGCGCCTGGGCTGGACCCCGCGCAACTTCCCGCCGGCTTCGGTTTGGGGCTACACCAAGGCCGATTGATCGGACTTGATTGCACAGTGACGATGATCGCGAAACCCCAGGCGCCAAACAGTGTCTGGGGTTTCGGTTCGTTCGGGGAAGACCGCAAGGCCGTCGCCTGCCAACCCGCCGGCCAGCCGGCCAAAGAAAGTATCACCGCCACGTGATCGTTCCTTGCCCTGCCGCCCCCCACTCCGTCGTCAGCATGACCGGCTTTTCTCGAGCCGAGAGCCAGGGTGACGGCGTGGCTTGGACCGTCGAAGCCAAAAGCGTCAATGGTCGCAACCTGGATATCCGCTGTCGCCTGCCCCTTGGCTTCGAGTCGCTGGAAGCCATGGTTCGGGCCGAAGTCGCCCGTCGCTTTAAGCGCGGGTCCATCAGCATCACCGTAACCCTGACCCGCACTGCTGCGACCGCCACTCAATTACGAATCAATCGCCCCCTGCTGGATCAACTTTTGGCGTTGGCGCGCGACTTAGCCGGAGCCGGAGCCGCACCGCCCCGGCTCGATGCCGTGCTGGCCATCCGAGGCGTGATCGAAACGGTGGACGAGGGTGAGGATGCAGCCAAGCGCGATCAGATTCAGGCGCAACTGGGTACCGATCTGGCTCAGGCCCTGGATCGCCTCGCCCAAGCCCGACGAGAGGAAGGCGCCCGCTTAGGGGAGATTTTGACCCTCCTCCTCGAAGATATCGCTGTCCTGGTGGCCAGCGCCGCCGATTGCGCCGCAACCCAACCGGCCATCCTGCGCGAACGCCTCAAAAGCCAGTTATCGATACTCCTGGAGGCCGCGCCAGCCTTACCCGAAGACCGACTGGCCCAAGAACTGGCCCTGCTGATCACACGCGGCGATGTTCGCGAAGAGCTAGACCGGCTGCGCGCCCATATTGCAGGAGCACGGGAGCTTTTGATCGCGCAGGATGCCATTGGCCGCCGATTGGATTTCCTGTGTCAGGAATTCAATCGGGAAGCCAACACCCTATGCTCTAAATCCACCGACGTCGAACTGACCCGCATTGCTCTGGCTCTCAAGGCCACCATCGAGCAGTTCCGCGAACAAGTGCAGAATATCGAATGACCGCCTTCCCTTCAGAGTCCAGCATTCACCGTCGCGGTTTGCTCCTAGTGCTGTCGTCGCCATCCGGGGCTGGCAAGAGCACCCTCTCTCGGCGCCTGCTTGCAGAGGAGCCCAACCTGTCCATGTCGGTATCCATGACCACCCGCCCTCCGCGTTCGGGCGAAGTCGACGGCGTCCATTATCATTTTGTCGATCATGATCAATTTGACCAGATGATTGCCGCCGATGGGTTCATGGAATATGCGACAGTGTTCGGCAACCAATACGGGACGCCCAAAGCAGCGGTGGCAACCCAATTGGCCGATGGGCGTGACGTGTTATTTGATATTGATTGGCAAGGAACCCAGCAGATCGGCGAGATCGCCTGCGATGATCTGGTGAGCGTGTTCATCCTCCCGCCCTCAGCCGGCGAGTTGGAGCGCCGACTGCGAACCCGCGCCCAAGACTCCGCCGCCGTTATCGCCCAGCGCATGGCCAAGGCCAACGACGAGGTCAGTCATTGGGCAGAGTACGACTACGTCATCGTCAATGCCGACCTTGACCTAAGCGTGACTCGAATTCGGGCAATCCTGGCGGCGGAGCGGCTGAAACGTCGCCGCCAAATAGGACTTGCGGAGTTCGTTAAGACGCTGCAACACGTCTGCTAAGGGACGCGAGGCTCTCTCTCAGCATCGTTCGGACACTCCGCCAGCGGGACACCGCAGACAGAGAGGCTTCAACCAGCGCAACGGCTTCGAGCACGCCTTGGTGGGCTTCTTCGGGGTGTGCGGTGCGAGCCCCCTCTTCGGCTTGTCGGGCGGCGGCACTCAGGGCACACAGGCCATAACACGCGGCCCCTCCGGCTAGGGCATGAGCGGTCATCAGCATCCCGGCCAGCTCTCCAGCGGCACTTTGGCGCACCAGAGCAGCAACCCTTGGACGCACAGTTGGTTCCAGCAGCGCCAAGTAACTATCAAGCTCCTGGTCATCATCGAGCATGTCGGCAAGTTCATCAAGGATGGTGCAGTCAAAGATCGCCACCTCTTCGGCATTGATCATCACCGTTTCAGCTTGAAACACCCCTTCCCCAGCGACACGCCGATCGCACTCGCCCCCCTTGTCGCTCAAACCCGCTGTCTCCCTTATTACGATTTTTGACGAGGCCGGCACCCCCGTACAAAGACCGTTCAGTCTTCGTCCCCTATCCTGGAGACTGTCATTTTCAGCAGACACTCTTCCAGCGCCTTCAGACTGAGGCCACCAACACTCCATGACTGGCTCAGTCGTCACGGTTCTTGTCATCTTGTTCATTGTCCCGCCGGCGATGCCCCGGCAAAGAGTGATCCGTCCGCTTCCCAGCGTTTCGGTATGATGACATTAGGGAATTTTTAACCGATTTTCAATTTCTTCCCGCGCATAACAGGACCACACATTGCTATTATTAGACTTTTTATCTATTTTTTACTAAACTAAAAAGTTAGAGTTCTATAATTTTATAAATCGTAAATTTCCATCATCAGAAAAAATGGCCAATCATAGAAAAACGTCACGGATTCAATCCAGAAATTCGAAATGACGCCCCTGGAATTGAACTGTTTTTGCGGGCTTTAGATTTCTTATGAAAAATCTAAAGATGTCTCCAGACCCGGCCCCACCGACACCGGCCTTTGGCTGGCATCTCTCTTCCTGAGGGCGCGACAAAACGTCGCAGAGGCCGTGTGGGGTGTCCGAAGAGGCTTCCCTCGGACACCCGTCCCCGTTCAAGCCCGTGCAATCCCCGCGCTGGCATCGGAAACACCTAAGGCCTGAAGAGCCATCGCAACAATATGGCGAGCATTCAAAGCGGCATCATCATATTGCCGCACCGGCGTATCCTGCTCGATAAAGCGATCCGGCAAGGTCATGGGACGGATCTTAAGACCGCCGTCCAGCAAGCCGGCATGGGCCAGATCATGAAGCACGAGACTACCGAAGCCGCAAACGGCGCCTTCCTCAATGGTAATCAGAACTTCATGTTCTAGCGCGAGGCGACGAATCAGAGCTGTATCGAGGGGTTTGGCAAAACGGGCATCGGCAACTGTGGTCGGTAATCCTCGAGCCGCCAAGTCCTGAGCCGCCTTAACGCACTCTCCAAGCCGACACCCTAAATTCAGCAGGGCAACCTTGCTCCCCTCCTGGATAATCCGCCCGCGTCCAATCTCTAAAATCTGCCCTTTCTTGGGCCGCTCAAGACCAACTCCCTCACCGCGCGGATAGCGAATCGCGCTCGTGCGATCATCGATGGCAGCAGCGGTCGCCACCATATGCATCAATTCGGCCTCGTCCGAAGGTGCCATCAACACAATTCCGGGCAGACAGCCCAAAAAGGCCAAATCGAACGTTCCCGCATGAGTGGCGCCGTCGGCCCCCACTAGGCCCGCGCGGTCCATCGCGAAGCGCACGGGCAACTTTTGAAGCACCACGTCATGAACCAACTGGTCATAAGCGCGCTGTAGGAAGGTCGAATAGATAGCGACGAACGGTCGAAACCCTTCACAGGCCAAACCGGCGGCAAAGGTCACGGCATGCTGCTCGGCAATCCCCACATCAAAACAGCGAGTCGGGAATTGTTTTTCAAACAAATCCAAACCAGTCCCCGACGGCATGGCCGCTGTGATCGCCACAACTTTCGGGTCCAGCTCGGCTTCGGCAATCAGAGCATCGGCAAAGACCCGAGTGTAAGTCGGAACATTGGATTTGGTCTTAGCCTGAGCGCCCGTCACCACATCGAAACGCGCCACCGCGTGCAGCTTGTCTGCCGACGCCTCTGCTGGCCCATAACCATGGCCCTTTTTGGTGACGACGTGAATCAGCACAGGGCCAGCATTGCCATCGCGATCTTCGGCATCTCGAACATTCTGAAGCACCGGCAACAGGTGATCCAGATTGTGGCCGTCGATCGGGCCGACATAATAAAACCCCATCTCTTCAAACAAGGTTCCGCCGGTTACCAATCCTCGAGTGAACTCCTCGGCGCGGCGTGCGGCGTTGCGTAGCGGTTCCGGCAGATGGTCGGCAATATCCTTGGCGAAATGGCGCAGGCTCAGATAGGGCTTGGACGAAATCAACCGCGACAGATAGGCGCTCATAGCCCCCACCGGCGGCGCGATCGACATGTCGTTATCGTTGAGAATCACGATCAGCCGGCTGTTCATGGCACCGGCATTGTTCATGGCCTCAAAAGCCATGCCGGCACTCATGGAACCGTCGCCGATCACGCACACCACCTGATTGCCACTGCCAGCCAGATCACGGCCAACCGCCATACCAAGGCCGGCGGAAATGGAGGTCGAACTGTGGCCTGCACCGAACGGATCATATTCGGATTCGCACCGCCGGGTGAATCCTGATAGCCCCCCCGCTTGCCGAAGCGTGCGAATGCGATCTCGCCGGCCCGTGAGAATTTTATGGGGATAAGCCTGATGGCCCACGTCCCAGATCACGCGGTCTGCCGGGGTGTTGAACACATAGTGTAAAGCCACCGTCAACTCGACCACGCCGAGACCAGCCCCCAAATGACCGCCCGTCACCGACACGGCGTCAATGGTCTCGATCCGCAATTCCTGAGCCAGTTGCGGTAACTGCTCCGGGGCGAGACGGCGAATGTCTGCCGGCTCCCGAATGCGATCAAGCAGCGGGGTCTTGCTGGTTGCGCTCAATTCTCTCTCCCCATTCTCAGGCCGACCGAACCCTCGGAGCCTGTTACCTACGCGAGCCTGTCCGAAAACGCTCTCAAAATAACGCCGGCCCTGTCATGCCGCCACCAGGGATGAGCCCCGGCTCGACTGACGGCCCCGGCCCGACTTCAGGCGTTGCGATGGACGATGAAATGAGCGACCGCCTGGAGATTGGCCGCGCGAACACCAAATACATCCAGGTGGCTGGCGGCCCGATCGGCCAACCGCTCCGCCTCGGCGCGAGCCCCCGCCACCCCCAACAACGAAACAAACGTCGCCTTACCCGCAGCGGCATCCACCCCCACCGGCTTGCCGACAGCATCGGCAGACCCTTCGACGTCCAAAAGGTCATCAGCAATCTGGAACGCCAAGCCGATATCCCGTGCATAACGGCCCAACGCCTGATGGGGCTCGGCTCCGGCCAGCCCCAGAATGGCGCCCGCCTCGGCAGAGAAGCGAATCAAGGCTCCAGTCTTACCCTCTTGCAACCGGGTGGTCTCAGCCAAATCGAAGGTCGTGGTCTCGGCCACCAAATCCAACATCTGACCACCAACCATGCCCGACGGCCCGGCAGCCACCGCCAGCGCCGTCACCAAGGCCGAACGCACCGACGGATCCGGATGAGTCGCCGGATCGGCCAGAACCTCAAACGCCATTGTCAACAGCCCATCTCCGGCCAGCACCGCCACCGCCTCGTTAAACTGCTTGTGGACCGTCGGACGGCCTCGGCGCAAGTCGCTGTTATCCATGGCCGGCAGATCGTCATGAATCAGCGAGTAGCAATGGATCAACTCCACGGCCACTCCCGTCCGCAAAGCGTGCTCGGGCGCCACATCAAACAACCCTGAACTCTCCAGCACCAAAAAGGGCCGGAGCCGCTTGCCGCCGCCGAGTGCGCCGTACCGCATGGCATCCCACAAGGGCGCCTCAGGACGCACCGTGGGGACCAGCAGACGATCAATCGCTGCCTCGACCGACGCCGCCGCCTGCGCCATCGCCTGTTCCAACTGAGAAGCCACAACCGCCTCGTTCGCCGTTGACGTGACCGCCGGCACCGTAGAGGACGAAGATTACGGCATCCTGGCAGCGCCGGACCCACCGCGACATCATCCCGACCTTTGTGCGGCCATCACCAGAACAGGTGCGGCGTCATCGGCCCACCTGAACGAAGGGCTACCACAAACCACGCCCGGCATGATGACGTCAAGCCGTCATACGCACGCCCGAATCTGGCAAGGACGAAGTGATCTTTCCGCCACGCCCTGGAACCCGCAACGATGCTACGATGATTGAGGTTCAAAAGGACATGGAATCGACACTCCAAGCCTCTTGACCAGGGGAGCCCCGACAATCAGATACCGGCGATGTGTCAGTATCAGCTCGCCGGTATCAGACATCGGGCCTTGATGGTGTCTCATCAAGGCTGCCCTCAGACGCCGGGCGGGCGCATCCGCGCCCTTGGCTTCGCGCGCATGGGCGCGCGGGGCCGCCGTCGCGGCCCGAGGACCGGCAGGGTGTCAGTATCAGGGCTCGCCGGTATCAGACGCCGGGCGGGCGCATCCGCGCCCTTGGCTTCGCGCGCATGGGCGCGCGGGGCCGCCGTCGCGGCCCGAGGACCGGCAGGGTGTCAGTATCAGGGCTCGCCGGTATCAGACGCCGGGCGGGCGCATCCGCGCCCTTGGCTTCGCGCGCATGGGCGCGCGGGGCCGCCGTCGCGGCCCGAGGACCGGCAGGGTGTCATCGTTATAGCTCGCCGGTATCATTGTTATGGCCCACAGGTATCTCAGGGCTGAAAATTCACGCATCCCGTAGCGTCGCCTGGACCGCTTGTGGTACCAGTCGGCCCGACGGAGAAAAGGGCCCTTGCCTTTTTTGTCGTTCTCCCCCTCCGTCGCTTCGCAGGGACGCTGCGGAGCCGAGCCGACCGCGATCAGGAGTGTTCCCTTCATGGACCCCAAAAGCCAACAGCCCTTGCGCGTTATCCTGGCACAACCCCGAGGATTTTGCGCAGGCGTCGAGCGGGCGATCGAAATCGTCGAGCGGGCCTTGCGTATTTACGGCCAGCCGGTCCATGTTCGTCACGAGATCGTTCACAACAAGCGCGTGGTTGAGGAGCTGAAGGCGCGAGGTGCGCGGTTCGTCGAGACCGTGGACGATATTCCTCCCGGCGCCGTCACCATTTTCAGCGCCCATGGCGTCGCCCGCACCGTTGAAACCGAAGCGGCCCTCCGTCAGTTGCACGTCATTGATGCGACATGCCCTTTGGTCACCAAGGTTCACAAAGAGGGCCAGCGTTACGCCAACAGCGGCTATGACGTCGTCCTGATCGGCCATCCCGGACACCCCGAAGTCGAGGGGACCATGGGGCAGATCGACGGGACCGTTCATATTGTCTCTTCGGTGGTGGATGTGAACATACTCGCCCCCGCTCACCCCGAGCGGTTGGCCTATGTCACCCAAACCACCCTCAGCGTCGATGATACCCGCGAAATCATTGCAGCCCTCAAGCTCCGCTTTCCGTCCATCGTTGGCCCCGACGTGAAAGACATCTGTTACGCCACCCAAAACCGCCAGAGCGCGGTTCGGCAATTGGTCGGCATGGTTGATCTCATTCTGGTGGTGGGCGCGCATAACAGCTCGAACTCCAATCGGCTACGGGAAATTGGCACCGAAATGTCAAAGCCAAGCTATTTGGTGGAAGACGCCACGGCGCTGCAACCCGAATGGCTGGACAATATCACCACCGTCGGCATCACCGCCGGAGCCTCGGCCCCCGAAGAGGTGGTGCAGGAGTTGGTGCGGCGAATCGCCGAAATCCGGCCTATCCAGGTCGAACTCCTTGATGGAATCGAGGAAAATGTTCATTTCAAGCTGCCGCCCGAGTTGGATAACGCGGAAGCATCGACCTGAAACCCCAACGGGTTGGATAGAGATCGAGGACGGTAAGCGCCCCTCGACCTAGACGATCGGTGGGCTTGGGCATTTGGCTGCGACCGGCAGCCCCGCGCGTCTGTGCGCGCAAAGCCAAGGGTACGGACGGGTACCTGCCCGGCGTAAGGGCAGCTTTGATGTGTCAACATGAAAGCCCGATGGTATAAGGCCCCTAGTCTGGGGTCCAGACGCGGATGAGGGAGGACGGCGGTATGGGTGTTCCGTTAAGACAACAGGTTGCCATCGGCGCCTATATCGTCAAACAGAAGCTGCTAGGACGCGCACGATACCCTCTGGTGTTGATGCTGGAACCGCTCTTTCGCTGTAACCTCGCCTGTGCGGGCTGCGGCAAGATCGATTACCCTGATGCGGTGCTGAATCGCCGCCTGAGTGTCCGCGAGTGCCTGGATGCAGCGGCGGAGTGCGGGGCTCCGGTGGTTTCGATTCCCGGCGGCGAGCCGTTGCTGCACAAGGAGATCGGCGACATCGTTGCGGGTCTGGTGGCTCAACGCCGCTATGTCTATCTCTGCACCAACGCTCTGCTGCTTGAAAAGAAGCTGGACCTGTTTACGCCGAGTTCTTACCTCTCCTTCTCGGTTCATCTGGATGGACTGCGCGAGCATCATGACCGCTCGGTCTGTCAGGATGGGGTCTTTGATCGGGCTGTGGCAGGCATTCGGGCGGCTTTGGCGCGGGGCTTCCGGGTCAATTGCGCCGCGACTTTTTATGACGGCGTGCCGGCTGCCGACATCGCCGCCTTTTTGGATTTCGTCCGTGACTTAGGCGTTGAAGGTGTCACCATCGCGCCCGGCTATGCCTACGAACGCGCCCCCGATCAGCAACATTTCCTCAACCGTCGCAAAACTAAAGAACTGTTCCGCGATGTGTTCCGCATGGGGCGGGGCCGCAAGTGGCGGATCACCCATTCCAGCCTCTATCTGGACTTTCTGGCTGGCAATCAAGATTACCGCTGCACCCCCTGGGGCAACCCGACTCGGAATGTCTTTGGCTGGCAACGCCCCTGTTACTTGCTGAACGAGGGCGTCACCAGCACGTTTAAGGCGCTGATGGCCGAGACCCATTGGGATGATTACGGCACAGGCCGCTACGAAAAATGCGCCAACTGCATGGCTCATTGCGGTTACGAGCCCACCGCTGCCGCCGACGCGGTCGCCCATCCGCTTAAAACGGCCTGGGTGGCGTTGCGCGGGGTCAAGACTTCGGGTGAAATGGCCCCGGAGATTCCGTTGGCTGACCAGCGCCCTGCGCAACAGGTGTTTGATCAGGTGGTGTCCGAGGCGGTCGGGGCATTAGCCGAGCAGGAACGCCGCCGGGCCTAAGCACTGAACCGCCCGACTTAGCGCAGAGAGACCGGCTTGACTGTCTGCGGCCAACCGCAGCAGGGCCGGGAGGGTCCATGGCGCTGCCAACAGCCGCAGCGCCACCGCAAGGGGGCGGGCGTCTCCGTCCGGACCCAAGCCCGCCAGAGCCGGCCCTGGAATGGCACGATCGGCAGGATCGGCGATGGCCCGCAGAACCAGCAGCGGGAGCCCGTGCTCCCGCGCCACCGCCGCCACCACATGGCTTTCCATATCCACCGCCACCGGGTCCGTAGCGTGGGCCAATGCGGCCTTAGCGGCGGCTGTGGTTACGGCATGATCCGAACCCACCAGCCGCACCCCGTCAACAATCGCTAGGCCCCTGGCATGCGCTAGCGCCACCACCCGGTGATACCAAGCCGGGTCAACCTCGTAGACCGGCCCAGAGAGCTGACCCGGAGTCGGCGGCCCAACCACAGTTTTAGGTAGGATCAGGGTTCCCGGCTCCAGACCCGGACTCAGTGCCCCAGCAATGCCGAAGCTCACCAGCGCGGTCGCACCTTCGGCCACCATTCGCTCGGCTCGCTCTCGGGCTAATTGCGGTCGGGCACCGGAACACACCACGCGAACGGGCATGGCGGCCAAGCAGGCGGCTTCGGTGGTCATGCCGACCACCACCGCAACTTTAGTCATGGAATCCTACTCATCGACGGTTCGTTGATAGGCTTAGGAGGCCTCGCCCCCATAGGCGCTAGGACAGGGCCATTCCCTTGGCTTTTGCAGGGCTCCGCCTGCACCCGCAAGAGGGATACAGCCCTTTTGACCACGAGACGTCACAGGCTAAAGGGCTGACTGGCCCTTTGCGGGCGTGGGCAGAGTCCACGAAAAGCCTTATCTGAGCGGCCCTATATGAGACCTAGAGCAAACCCCCCTCAATGGGGCGCCAGGAACCGCTCATCTTCCCAGCGTGACTTCATGATCCAGTCGTAAATCTCCAACTGCCCTTGCTCTTCGTCATAGGCCATCACGAAGTCTCCCTCGCGATACACCGCCGAACATTGGGCTGGCCCACTGCCGCTACAGGACAGGCAGAGCAAATCCTCGTCGACCTTGTACTCGCATAAGGTGCTGTAGCCCTTGATACCGCCATGGAAATTAAGCCAACGCCCCCGGCCATCGGCGTCAAAGGCCAACAGTCGCTGGTATTCTTTGCCGAACGGCCCGGCCAACACGGCGCTACTCCAGGATTTACCGCGCAACAACGCGTTGATTTCGGCACTGCTCAAGCGTACCAACGACGCTGGCAGGGTTTGTTTTTCGGTCAAAGATTTCAACACTTCGGCACCGCGCTTCATCAAAGGCCCCGAGACCATCGAACAGCCGGCACAATTGACAAAAGCCTCGTCACCCCGATTGGCCATTCCCCACGGATCATCGCCCGAGGGGATGCTAAAGGTTTTGCCTTGCCCCATGGTCCGCTGGGCCGCCCCTGCCGACGATTGAGCCTCGGACTCGGGCGTGGCGGTTGGCACGGGAGGCGTAGTTTGCGCTTTCGGAGATGTGGCGCCCCATAAAACCAGCCCGACCACACCAACAACAGTCACCATCCTACGCATCGCTTCAGCCTCCGCCCTGATCAAAAAATTTGGCCCAACCCCATATATTTTCCCATCCGGCATCAGCGGGTTGACCGACGGTACCCTGGCCAACGGCAGCCGGAACTGTCAATCAGAAAGCGTCAGGACTTAGGAAAGACCCTTTGCCAAGACTGCAAGAGGGGTCAATTCAGGCGACCCCGAGGAGCAGCCAACGCCTCTTCCAATTGCTCTGCGATCGCCGATGCCACCGGACTGGCTTGATGATTGATGAGTCGCCAAGCCCCATCTTCTTTGATGAAGATATTGGTGGCCGCCAGCAAGGCGCCATTGATGATCTCTAAACAAACCACTTGGCCAAAATCGCCATAGATCAGCGGATATTCTTCGTAGCAACGAATCGAAGGCGGTTGCGCTCCCCGTAGAATCTCGTTCCAGCTTTGTAGAACCCGATCGCGACCAACCAACGGCGGCCAGCCGGGATGAACACAGGCAACCGGCGCTGTCACCGCCCATAACGTCGCCATGGCTGAAACATCTCTATCCCCGACAATGCGATAGAAATCCCGATTGGCCGCAAGCAATCCTCGCGCCTCGGCTGACGACGATTTCGGGCCGCGCCCATCCTCAACCACTCTTGCGACCTCCCCTTTTTGGAACCCTCGGAAGAACAAACGCCGAGTCCATCCCTGGCATTGTAGCACGACAGCATCCTGTCCGGGGCCCGAACCCTCTCGACAGCCAGAATGGTTGCTATAGAATGAACAGAGAACGGAGGCCCCCTCACCTCCCCCCGTTGGCCCGTTTGATCTCGGCGCCCTTTGGAAATGGCCTCTTTGATACCGGCGAGCTATAACGATGACACACTGCCGGTCCTCGGGCCGCGACGACGGCCCCGCGCGCCCATGCGCGCCCAAGGGCGCGGATGCGCCCGCCCGGCGTCTGAGGGCAGCCTTGATCAGTCAACATCAAGGCTCGATGGTATGACCCCTCCAGGAGCCTCGCCATGTCCCCACCCGCGCCGCCGTTGGATTCCGATCGCCAAGCATGCCTGTTCGACACCCTGCCGGAGATCGAACCGCGCCACCGCCGGAGCCGAGGCCGCCGTTCAGCGAAGCTGCTGGCTCCAGACCCGATTCCGCCGGTCCCCATCGCCGCCCCAATCGAGGCCCCCGCTCTTGAATCGTCAGCCCCCGCTAGCCGGGACATGGCGGAACCCCAGCGCCTGGACCCTGCAACACTGAGCCATCCTGAACTCTCTGATCTGGTCGCCGCGCTGAACGAATCCAGTCTGGGATTTCTCCTGGTTGAAGTCACACAGGAGGTCAAACGACGACTAGCGCCGGACCCCTCTGAGCCAGACTCTTGCGAGGATGAAGACGCCTTATCCCCCCAACGCCGACCTCATCCGCAGTTGATACGGGCTCTGCGCACCGTCCTGATGGAATTGACAGAGAATGACACCGGCTGATACCGGCGAGCCCTGATACTGACACATCGCCGGTATCGGGCCGCGACGGCGGCCCCGCGCGCCCATGCGCGCGAAGCCAAGGGCGCGGATGCGCCCGCCCGGCGGCTGAGGGCAGCCTTGATGAGTCACCATCAAGGCTCGATGGTATGACACCGGCTTGATACTGCCAAGCCACAGCCACAGCGCCAGAAAATCCCTTTAACGCCGCCCAATCCAAATCAGCGTTAAGTCATCGCGTAAGGGCCGCGATACCTGCTCAAGAAAAGGCTCCAGCAAAACCGATACCGGATCCGCAGGCCGCCGGTCGGCTGCCACCATCTTACGCACCTGAGCCAAGACCGCCTCTTGACCAAAGGGCGCACCATCGACGCCCCGGCACTCCAAGAGCGCATCGCTATAGAGCAGCAGAAATCCCCCCGGTGGCAATAGAACGTGTTGGGTTCGATATTTAGCGTGATGGGAAATTCCAAGCAACAATCCAGACGAATCGAGTAGCGTTAATTCGCCATCAACGCACAAGATCGGATTAGGCGCACCGGCCCCGGCATAGGTAAGAAGATTCGTCTGCTTGTCTAAAACACAATAAAAAGCAGTCGCAAACTGTCCGGTTGGCAAAACTTCCTTCAGCGCAACATTTAAATAAGTCAGCCATTCCGCTGGATCTTTGCGACTGACCGAACTTCGCTCAAACAGCGTATGCAAACGAAAGGTATTAATGGCTGCTGTAATGCCATGACCGGCAAAATCAACAATCAAAAAGCCAATTCTGTCGGCATCAACCTCAAAAATACTCCATAAATCCCCACCCAACTCTGAAGATGTTTCAAAATGGCTGGTAATATCTAGGCCATAAATCTCACCTAACTTGGCAATCGAGCGAGATTCCGGAAGTAATGAAATTTGCATGGCGTGAGCATGCAGGAGTTCTTTCTGAACCCGCTCGCGAAACGCCGTCAAATCGCGAAATAACTTGCGTCGTTCCAATTGGTGACGCACCCGCGCAATGCACTCACCGGGCCGAATCGGTTTGCTAATAAAATCATTGCCGCCCGCATTGAAACAGGCCACCTGCTCTTCGTCACGATCCAGCGCCGTCTGGAACAAAATCGGCAGTTCCGCATTCCGGGGATCGCTGCGCAACTGACGGCACATTTCCAAGCCGTCCATGCGCGGCATGGCCACATCCAACAAAACCAGATCCGGGCGAAACGTTTCAACCTTGGCCAAACCGTCGACGCCGTCGGTGGCAAAGGCAATGTTCCGAATCCCGCTGCGTGTCAGGAGCAAAGACAATGACTTCCGATTGAATTCATTGTCATCAACAATCAAGACTCGACAATCATCGAGGGAAATCGCCATATTAGTCCCTCCCTCATGGGGGCGCGGCGGCAGATGCCGCCGGTATTAGAGGGCAAAACGCAAAGAGACACAACGCCCGCCATCGGTCACAGCCACCCGACCGGCCAATGCCCGCATGAACACAAACCCTCGCCCCGACCGACTGGTTCCGTCGATCTCAGTTGGGATCAGGGAGGTATCAAAACCGTCTCCCTGGTCGGCAACGCTGATATCAAGAGCTTGGCCTGACCAGCGAGTCAGGACTTCGATGCGCCGCCGACGCAACATCGGATCGGCCAAACGCTCGTTCACCAACTGGCTAAAGACCCGATACCCTTCCGGATGGTCTTTGGCCGTGCTAGAGATGCCAAGATTGCCGTGAACGATGGCGTTTGCCACCGCTTCTTGCAGGCACAACTCAATCACCGACCGCTGCTCCCGCGAGATCACCGCCCGCGAGACCAACTCATCGCTCACCAAAGCCGCCATCTGAAGCCCAAAACTGGTTCCAGTGGTCAACGACACGTAAAAGCCAGTGGTCGAAATCGCCACGGCTGCCCAATCTCCCACAGGCCCCTCGTCGGCCACCACTTCGACCAATGCCGAACAGGGTTCCCTCAGAGCCGCTGCCAAAGAAGCCCGATCAATCTCCGACACCAACAAAACCCGGCAATTCCGGGCCCCGGTGCCTGGCACGTCGCCAACGCCTGACTCGAACGCATCGAAACGCGCGACGCACCGCCCGTCCGCATCCGCCGGTATCAAATCGGCGACGACGGTAAATGGACAGCTTATGATGCTCGCCTCACTAGTATTCGATGGTCACGATTTCGCCGATCTTCGCCAGATCGATGGACCGCTTCACATCATTGCGCGGCCCTCGGACAACGAGCTTGATATTTTTCTGCTCCGCTTCCTCCTGAAGAATTAAAATCATGCCAAGCCCCGCCGAATCAATAAAATCGAGCCCGGACACGTCAACCACGAATCGACGCAGATTGGGGCCATCCAACAATGCGACAATATCGCGCAAGCGATCATGATCCGTAAACTCGAGCCGCCCGGTAAGACGCACTTCTATTGCATCTGCCAGGTTGCGCGCATGAAATTCCATTATATCCTCGCTTCTTGCGACAACCACTCTCCGTCCAGAACATCGCCCGCACCACCGGCTTCCGGTATCGGCAACACCTGTTTCGGACTTGGTTCCCCGCCCTCACTGTTGATACACAATCCGAGGCGCGCGGCCCCACGCTTCCGTTTACCCTTTTTCTGGAAAAGAGATTAGCCTAACCGAAGTTGGCCCTCAATGCCCGCATGCCTGTTCCCCACGAAAACCTCATACCGACGCCCTTGACGCCGGGCTGATCCGAGACAGAGCCTCGTGATATCTGGTATACGGGCCGTTCGACAGGGGGTTTTCAACGATATGACCAGATTGAAAGGGACGATGGCGATGGTCAGAGCCGCCATATGGACGAAAGTCCCCGCTGCCTGGGCCAAATTCTTGTTGATTCTCATTCCGATTCTGGCGGCTTCCACCGTTGCTTTTGCTACCGTGTTCTTCTACACCAAGAGAATAGACCTTCGTCTTGAATTAACCGCAAAAGTAATAAGCATTGCCGAAATTAACGCAGCGGGGCTCGCCAGTGCTCCTTCTGCTTTTAATCCCACTCGCGTTCACAACATTATTTCCGCGATATCGGCCAATCGAGAAATTCTTTGCATTGAAATATCAAACGACATAACTCCCTTTAAGACTTTATGGCCGGACGGAGATTGCGTAAAAATTGTAAAAAACGCCGCCACGGCGCCGATCATCACTAAACCCATCGTTAGTAACGACCGTGAAATTGGTCACATCACGCTTTATTACTCATATAAAACCGTTAACAAACTTTTAGCTGAAGAGATTTTTAATGCGATCTGGTTACTGTGCTTGCTCTTGGTCATCACTGTTATTACGGCCCTGATTGCCTATCGCCTGACCATTGGCATTCCCTTAGCCAGACTCATCAGCTCGATGCGACTAGCCGAGCAGAAGGGCAGCCGGGAGCTGGTAGAATGGCAAGCCAATGACGAATTAGGAAATCTGATTGCTGTTTACAATCGCCTCTTGGTCAAATTAGCCTATGAGGAGGTCGCTCTTCGTAAAAGTCAAGAGCGACTCAGTTTAGCCATCGCCGCCACCCGTTCTTCAGTGTGGGACATGGATCTAACGACAGGACAGCTTTGGTGGTCGGCAGAATTCCCAGCGATTCTGGGTTATGACCCGGACGACCTCCCCATGTCGACAACCATCCTGGAGTCTCTGATACACCCCGAAGACCAGTCGCGAGTCCTGAGCGACTCTCTACGGCATATTGTCGGAGAAACCCCGAGTTATTGTAATGTCTACCGCCTGCGCCGCAAGAATGGGGATTATCTGTGGGTTGAAGACAAAGCCACAGCCATTCGCGACGATCACGGCGTGGCCTTGCGACTAACCGGCATCATCGCAGATATTACTGAACGAAAACAAGCTGAACAGGATCTTGCCCAAGAACAAGCGATTCTTCAGGCAACCCTTGAAAATGTTGATCAAGGGATTGTCATGTTTGATCAAAATTTACGCTTAGTCACATTTAATCGTAGGGCCGCAGAATTGCTAAATGTCCCGCTGAAATTACTAACCCAGCGGCCAACTTTCAGTGAAATTATCAATTACCAAATTAAGCATGGCGAATTTGGTGAGCCCGATTCCCCAGAACGCAACGAACGTTATTGGGAACGACTGCCAACTGAATATTTTATTGTGAAACATTCACGATCAGATGGAACAGTGGTTGAAATTCACTCAAATCCCCTGTTCATGGGGGGATTCGTTTGCACCTATACCGATGTCACCGCCGAAACCCGCTCGGCGGCGGAAACCTTGGCAGCGATGCAGGCCACTGAGCAAGCCTATGCTGAACTCAAAGAAGCCCAGGCCAGTCTGGTCCAAGCCGAGAAAATGGCGTCTCTCGGTATGCTGGTGGCCGGGATCGCCCACGAAATCAATACCCCCGTCGGCATCGCCTATAGCTGCGCGAGCCACCTCGGCAACCGGACCCGGCAACTGGTCGCGGCCATTGAGAACGGCAATCTTAAGAAGTCGGAACTTCTGACCTTTGCCGCCTCGGCTGCCGAATCGACACGCCTGATGTCCGCCAATCTCAACCGCGCCGCCGAACTCATCCGCAGTTTCAAGCAGGTGGCGGTGGATCAGGCCAGCGCCGAATTGCGCCGCTTTGACCTGAAAACCTACATCGAAGAGGTCATCACCAGCCTCGGGCCACGGCTGCGGACCACGCCACACCGCGTGGTGATCGAATGCCCGTCAGACCTGTCGATCAATGGCTATCCCGGCGCGTTGTCTCAAATTCTGACCAATCTGGTGATGAACGCCCTGATCCATGCCTTTGAAATCAAGCCCCCGAAGACCCAACCGGGCGAGTCCCGCCCCCCCAAGGCGAAACCCATGGCCGGAACCATCACCATTGCGGTTTCGATGGTGGAAGGAACCAATGACATCGAAATTCATTTCAGCGATGACGGCAGAGGGATTCCCGCCAAACTTCAGACCCGGATTTTTGAACCCTTTTTCACAACCAAACGCGGCAGTGGTGGCAGCGGCCTTGGCCTTCACATCGTGCTCAATCTGATTACACAGACCTTAGGCGGTCGAATCACCGTCGATAGCACTGAGGGTAGCGGTACGACCTTTCATATCCGTCTTCCGCGCGAAGCCCCTTCACGCTCTGAAGCTCCAACGAGTGAAGACGACAGCAAGCCCCCCTCGCCGGCTCCAGAATCGCCGCCGGCGTCGTTACCGTCGCCCTTCCGCTCCGAGGCCTCGTCGTCATGAGCCAAGCCGACCGCGCACATGATCCCTTCACCACCGCCTCCATCGTCGAAGAGGATCTTGTGTTCGCCGAAGAAGCGGACGGCGATCCTGTCGGCGAGGATCCCTGGCTGATTCTTGTGGTTGACGACGAGCCAGACGTGCATTCCATGACCGGCCTGATCCTCGAAGACGTCCGCTACCGGAATCGGCCATTAATGCTGATCCACGCCTATTCAGCAGCAGAAGCGCGGATGGTCCTGGCAGACACGCCGGGAATCGCCGTCGCCATGATCGACGTGGTGATGGAAGACGATCATGCTGGCCTGGATTTGATCCGAGCGATCCGCGAAGAGCTGGGACACACCGATATTCGGCTGATCCTGCGCACCGGCCAACCCGGTCAGGCGCCACAACGACAAGTGATTCTCGACTACGACATCAATGACTACCGCTCTAAAGCCGAACTTGGTGCCGATGATCTGGTGATTTCGGTGATCGGAGCCTTGCGCTCTTACGAACACATCGCCCACATCGAACGGATGGTCACGGAACGAACGCGAGAACTCTCGGCCAGTCGCGAGCATCTGCGTACCATTTTGCAAAACAGTCCGGTCGGCGTCGGCGCCATTGGCCGGGATGGTCGCTTGACCTTCGCCAACCCACGCTTTGCCGAACTGTTTGGCCTCCCGGCGGATCGGCTACCGGGCGTGGATATGCGGACTCTGCTGGCCGACCTGGGGGACCGCCGCCGTTATTACGAGCTGATGAGCCAGGGTTTGGCCATTCGCGATACGGAAGTCCGGTTACGCCAAGCCGATGGTTCGGTTTTTTGGGGGCTACTGTCCGGCGATCCTCACGCCTTTGACGGCGAAGCCGGATATCTGGGATGGATTCACGACATCTCACGCCTGAAACAAACCGAGGCCGACCTCAGCGCCGCTAAAGAACAGGCTGAACAGGCCACCCGCGCCAAATCGGCCTTCCTGGCCACCATGAGCCATGAAATCCGCACGCCGATGAATGGCGTTCTCGGCATGCTGGAGCTATTGGACCGTTCGCGCCTCGACACCGAACAGTCAGAAATTGTGACCACGATCCGGGAGTCGGCAAGTTCATTACTGCGAATCATCGATGATATTCTCGACTTCTCCAAGATCGAGGCGGAAATGCTGGAGCTGGAGTCGGTGCCAGTGTCGCTTGCCGCCATCGTGGAGGGGGTGGCCGAAACCCTAGCCCCCGGCGCCTGGCGCAAGAATTTAGATTTGCTGACCTTCGTCGACCCGGCCCTGCCTCCCGCAGTCATTGGAGATCCTTTGCGGCTCCGACAGGTTCTCTTTAATCTGGCTGGCAACGCCATCAAATTCACCGAACGGGGGCGAGTCGTCCTGCGGGTGGATTTGGAGCAAATCGAAACTACGCCCGCAGGAAATCGCGCCCACATTCGCATGAGCGTCACCGACACCGGAATCGGCATCCCGCGCGATACCCAACCGACCTTATTCCAACCCTACACCCAGGCCGAAAACTCCACCGCCAGGCGATTTGGTGGAACCGGACTGGGGTTATCGATCTGCCGGCGTTTGGCCGAAATGATGGGCGGCGGCATCTCGGTTGCCAGCGAGCTGGGGGCCGGTGCCACCTTCACCTTTAGCGTGGTTCTGGACGTTCCGCCGGATGAAACGCTCGCCTCCGCCGAGGACTCGACCATCGGCGGACTTTCTGATCAACCGTCTCTGGCCGGTCTGAACGTGGCTCTAGCGGCAAGCTGCGAACTAACCCGCACCTTTCTCGCCCGTTATCTAAGCGCCGCTGGTGCGCGTGTGGTGACCAGCACCGATGGGCCGTCCTTTCTCAACAGCGCCCATGCTGCCCTCGCCGCCGGTCGGCCTTTCCATGTGGCGGTGCTGGAAACCCGGCTCCACCAAGCATCAACAATGGCCGTCCGCGAAGCCTTGGGATTGGGCCGGGCAGGCCTAAGCATCCCCGAAGTCGTGATCAGCCAGAGAAACGGGGACGGCCGCATTCGCCGGATGCGCGGCTCGGAAAGCGCACCAACCGTCACCAAGCCGGTTCGGCGTGCTGCTTTGATTCGGGCTGTGGCCATGGCGACGGGCCGGTTACTGCCTGAGCTGGAGCCTCAGGGCCGCCGTAGCGGCGAAGACCGAGAGCGAGAGCGGTATGAGCGCCATCACTCCGAGGCACAGATACGAAGTGACAGCAGTAGCCGAACGCCTCACAGGCCGCCTGAATTTCATGCGACTGTGACTCCGATCACCACCCGAAATGGTTCGCCACTGGTGTTGGTGGCCGAGGACAATCCCATCAATCGACGCGTGATCTCCATGCAACTCAGCACCCTTGGTATCACGGCGGACATCGTCAATGGCGGCCACGAGGCGCTGGCGGCCCTGGCGACTCGGAAATATGATCTCTTGCTGACCGACTGCCATATGCCCGAACTGGACGGATTCGCGTTAACCCACAAAATCCGCGAAACCGAACGCGACAGCGGACAGCGCCTGCCGATTATCGCCATCACCGCCACCGCCACCGAAGGAGAAGGAGATCGGTTCCGGGCTGCCGGCCTTGACGACTATCTGTGCAAGCCGTTGCAACTGGGCAAACTCGGCGCCACTCTGCGCCAGTGGTTAAGCGATGATAAACCCTCATCGCCAGCCCCTCCGGTTTCTGCGCTCCCGCCCCCCGTGCCTGCGCCCCCTTCTGCCGCTGCCGTCGACCTGACCCCGATGACCACCCTCTGCGGTGGGGATCCGGCACTGGTTCGGGAGATGTTGAACGACTTTGTTACGGTTGGTCGCCATATTTGCCAGGAATTGGCGTGGGCCCTGGAGCATCGGTTGGGCTCTGCGGTTCGGGATTGCGCCCATAACATCAAAGGGTCATCACGCACCGCCGGAGCCCGACCACTGGCGGACGCCGCCAGTCGCCTGGAATTGGCCGCAGAAGCTGCCGCCGATTGGGAAAACATCGCGCGCTTGGCGCAAGGGGTCCAGCAGGAAATGGGCCGGGTTGCCGCCCAAGTGAAGGAACTGGGAACCGATTGATAATGAGCCGTCGGCCATTGGGAATATTTTGAGAGGATGGACACGTTATGAAGGGATTCGCTCTTGGGGTGCTGATCACCGTCCTGATTGGTGGTTTCTTCTCGCATCTATGGTCGCGTTACCAAACCTTCGACGCCTGCCTTGCCCTTGACCACGGTTTGACCGCAGCGGTGGAAACATCCTTGCGAGCCGATGTCCAAAAGAACCTGGGCTCCCTGACCCCAGATCGTCTCACCGACATGCTGTTCCAGCCCTTAACCGAACCCCTGGTCCATGAGCGGATCAAAAGCTGGATCGCCGACCGTTCGTGGTTTGGCTGCGGCTGGGGGATCATCCGGCTGGACTTTGGAGGACGGAACGATTTGGTCAATGAACTCTTATCACTCACCGTCAGCCTTCATTCCGGCGAGCCTTGAGGGTTGCGCGAGGCTCAGACCCTCGAGCCTTGATGTTGACTCATCAAGGCTGCCCTCAGACGCCGGGCGGGCGCATCCGCGCCCTTGGCTTCGCGCGCATGGGCGCGCGGGGCCGTCGTCGCGGCCCGAGGACCGGCGATGTGTCAGTATCAGGGCTCGCCGGTATCATAGAGGCCCCTTTTTTTGCTAAGTATCGTAACGATCTTAGAACGTATCCCCTAATCGTTAAGGAGCGGAAAAACAGATTGCCGCCCCTCATCCGATTGTCGTAACACAGTCTCCTACAGTTATTGATTTTTCGATCCCTTCCCTAGGTTCAGCGAGACAATAGGCCACGCGCTCTGATTTTCTGATCCAGCCGTAGCCGAGCGCCTTGACAGCCGGGGGGTTCCTAAGCTTTTTTTCCATGGCCGACCGGCTTTTCCGGCCAACCCATCGGAGGGTGACCGAGCGTGGATGCAACGACCAGGCGCATGATCGAAGATGCCTATCACGAGGCCATCGGAGAGGCTATCGGGCGTGGTATCACGCTGCTAAACGCCCACAAGGAAGCTGTGACGGCGGCAGGCATGCTGCTCTCCGCCCTTTCGGGTCTCGAAGACGAAAAAGCCAAAGCGGCGGTGGTCGCCCTCAATCTCCGCCCCCAGGCAGGCGAATAACGCCCCCAAAACATCACCTGCCTCTGAACATTGGCTGTCTATGGCGCCTTGGCAAGCCCCTCTAGCCCCCTACTTCCCTGGTGCAAACCCGAAAGATAGCGGCGAACAGGGGAAGGAACAGTGATGGCAAAGACAGTGCAGCGTTCGTGGGAATGGCACTTCGCGCAGCCCCCCGAGTCCGTTTGGACTGTTTTGGCCGATACCCCTCACCTGAACGAAGCCATCGGGGTTCCCAAATACCAGATGGAAGAGGTGTTTCAGGCCGATGGTTCGGTGCGACGGTTGGCGCGAGCGATTCATCGCCGCTCTTTGCTCGGACGCTTTCTGCCGGGGCGCTTGGTTTTGGAGTGGGACGAACACCCCTGCCAATGGATCGCAGGCCGGGGGTTCCAGCAAGAACGGCTGTTTCTGCGTGGCCCGCTCCGTCGGCTTGGTCAAACTTTGGAATTGCAGCCTGACGCCGACGGCGGAACTCGGGCCCTCTACACCCTGGAAGCCACGCCAACCTCTTGGCTCAACGGCCTGCTTTTGCCGCACGGCTTCCTGGACCGCGCAGGTCGGGCAATGGAGCGGACGGCCCGCGCAATCGCTGCCACTCTCAACGACCGCACCGCCGCCGTCCTCCCCCGCGACGACGATGCCTCCTCCTCCCGCCCCCTCGCAGACCCAACCGCAGCGTTCAGCCTGCAACACCGTGTAAACGACATGGTGGCCGCCATCGAAGCCAGCGGCAATGGTCACGGCCTAGCCTCGCGCTTGGCGGCGTTGGTCTTGACCGGCCCGGAGACTGACCTAGCCCGTCTCCGGCCTCTGGCCTTGGCCCGACGCTGGGGCGAGCCTTCCCGTCATGTGGTGGAAGTCTGCCTAGCCGCAGTCAAAAATGGCCTTCTGGCGATGAACTGGGATATTCTATGCCCGCGTTGCCGGGGCGCCAAAGCGGCGGTGTCGTCCCTTGACCGCTTGCCCCATGGGGTTCATTGCCCATCCTGCAATGTGCCCTACGATGCTGACTTCAGCCGCAATGTCGAACTGACCTTTCATCCCGCCGAAGCCATCCGCACGGTTCCTCCGGGCGGTTTTTGCCTGAGCGGGCCGGGATTAACCCCCCACATCACGATCCAGCAGACCCTGGTGCCGGGTGAACGGCGACAGATCGCCATGGACTTGCCGAAAGGCGCTTGGCGCCTGCGGACCCTGGAGCCGGGCGCCTGGACCGACAGCGACGGCCCAACTCCGGATCAAGGACTCCCGACGGCGGTGGGGGACGGCCAAGCGGTGATCCCTGGCCCCCCGGCCCCAGCCGGTCAGGTCGCCTTTGAGAATCATGCTTCCCATCCCTTGACCTTCATGCTTGAGGACCGGCAATGGCTTGCCGACGCCTTAACCGCTCATCACGTCACCACCCTGGAAGCGTTCCGCGAGATGTTCTCGGATGCGGTGTTGCGTCCCGGTGACGAGGTC
>Ga0302277_1000135_pt1 | contig 57299 bp, 41 predicted proteins | sample III_Bog_N3_1_FD_198759 | JGI IMG/M metagenome (GOLD analysis project Ga0302277, IMG submission 198759) | Peat permafrost microbial communities from Stordalen Mire near Abisko, Sweden - III_Bog_N3_1 | ecosystem: Environmental > Terrestrial > Soil > Wetlands > Peat | place: Sweden: Abisko... | reverse complement strand
ATCGAACCATGGGGCATCAACCAGCGATGGCTTGTGGAACCTCTGTAAAACGCTGGGGGACTTTGAGAAATCACGCAAAGCTGCGTCCACCGCCGTGCTCCAATCAGCCTGCGAAAGGTCGCTGCCCAGAAAGACGCCGCGCGCCCCCCACGCATTTTCCGAAAAACCGGAAACTTTAAGGATCAGATCACGCTCTTTTTGCGACAGTGCTTTAAGCTGTTGCCAGTCGGTCAAATTCAGTTCCGGAATGGCCGCATGCGGCGGCAGCGGCGCCGGGTCGACCAGCCACGTATAAGGGATGACCTTTTTTAACCGGGCCAAAAATGCCTCGCCCAATTCCTGCCGCCAAAAGTGTTGCAGGTTGCGATTCCATAAGAGCGCGAACAACATCTTTTCCTCAAAGATCGGCTTGGGCGGGGGCGTGAGTTTGATTTTTTTCGCCACCGCCAGCTCAAACAACCGTGGAGCGCTGGCGACATTTTTCAAATCAAACAATTCAAAGAAACGATACGCCGCTCCGCCTGCCTTGAATTGCTGAAATCCGCCGTCTTGAACCGAAAAGCGGGCGCCCAGTTGCCCGCTCAGCCAGTGCATTTCCGGGCGATACGTCCCTGCCTCGTCGGAAACGATGATCTGAACTGATTCAGCATCGCCAAAAATGGATTCAAAGCCGCGGAGCATTCCGTCCCGGCCACCGATGACTTCCGCTCCCTGCGGCAATTGTGAATAGGTTTGATTTAGCCAGGCAGTGAGTCCGATGCCGCCGGGAATCGAATCCAATTCCGTAATGCGGATGCCATCTTCAGTGAGCAAAATATCCGGGCGAATCACGCGGGGCACATCGTTCTTGAAAGCTGCGGAGCGTTGCAGCTCAATCAACTCATTAGGTTTGCCCAGATCGAGCCAGTGCGCGACCCATTCCGGTTGTTTACCTTCAGTTGATTTGCGATAGAGCAAATTAACCGCTCGATAGAATTGCAAGAGGACGCGGCCAAGCGATTCGATTTCCTTCGCCAGATTTTCGTCCAGCGGAAAAGGCGTGGGAGAGGTGCGCCAGTCCAGCCGGGCGAAAAGTCCGGAGGCTGGGAGCTGGCTGCGAATAAACCTTGCCTGATCCGCACCGAGGTCTTGGGAGTTTGACGGGTTGTTTTCCACGGAATCGTTTTGGCTGCGTCAAGTTGGCCGTCGGCCGCTTCAGCGGCGCACTTGCCCGGTTCCAATCCCCAGCCATTTATAGCTCGTCAATTCGTCCAAGCCCATGGGACCGCGCGCGCCGATCTTATCCGTGCTGATGCCGATTTCCGCGCCCATGCCGAACTCTCCACCGTCGGTGAACCGGGTGCTGGCGTTCCAATAAACCGCCGCGGAATCCACTTCATTTAAGAATTGGTGCGCGCGCGTTTCGTTTTTTGTGACGATGCTGTCCGAATGCGCTGAACCATAGAAATTGATGTGGTCAATTGCAGACCGAACCCCGTCCACCACTCGCACGTTCAGGATGTAATCGTTGTATTCCGTGAAATAATCCTGCTCCGCCACCGGCTTGAATTTTGCCGATTTGGCATGCGAAATCTCAGATTGCAAATAATCGTGCGTGGCCTGATCGCCGCGGATCTCGACATGTTTTTGAAACAACCGGTTGCCAATGGCAGGCAGAAATTGTCCGGCCACCGCCTTGTCCACCAGCAGCGTTTCCATGGCATTACAAACGCCGGGCCGCTGGACCTTGGCATTCATTACGATCTCCCCGGCCATTTGCAAATCTGCCTCGGCATCCACAAACACGTGGCAGACGCCCTTGTAATGTTTGATGACGGGCACTTTGCTGCAATCGGCCACCGCGCGAATCAGGCTCTCGCCGCCGCGAGGCATGCATAAGTCCACGTATTGCGTCAGCGAAAGCAGAATGGGGATAGCCTCCCGATCCGGCACAGGTACCACTTGGATCGCATGCTGCGGAAAATGGGCGAGCGCCTGACGACCCGCATCAATCATCGTCCGGGCGATGACCTGGTTCGAGTTCAACGCTTCCTTGCCGCCGCGCAGGATGGTTGCGTTGCCGGACTTGAAGCAGAGACTGGCCGCATCCGCGGTCACATTTGGACGCGATTCGTAAATAATGACCACCACACCGATGGGCGTGCTGATTTTTTGCAACTTCAGTCCGTTTGGCCGAACCCTTTCATCAAGGATTCTCCCGACTGGATCAGGCAGCGCGGCGACTTCACGCAGGCCCTTGGCCATGCTGGCAATTCTTTGGTCATCCAGCTTCAACCGGTCCAGCATGGCCTGTGACAGGCCATGGTGGGCGCCGAATTCCATATCCAGCGCGTTGGCCGACTTGATGGCCACGCCGTTTTTCTCCAGCGCATCGGCCATCGCCAGCAGGCAGTCGTTTTTCTCCGCCGTCGTCAACCGGGCGAGTTCGCGCGACGCAGCCTTGGCCTGGCTGGCTAGTCGGGTCATTTGTTCAGGCAAATTCACAGTCCCAATATAGGTGATCTTTTGAAAAGTAGAAGTCGGGAAAAACCAGGCCGCCTTTTAGAGCAAAACGAAGCGTCAATACAGCACGACTTGCTCCTACGGAGTGTTTGTCCGCGCCGCGTGCCGCAAGGCATCGGCCAGTTGTTCTGGAGTCCATGCATTGCCGTCAAACTGGCTGGTGATTCGTCCTTGAGTGTCCAAAACCACCGTGCGCAGGTTATGCGAAATACTGGCGCCCTGATGCACAACCATCAGGTCCAGTCGCGGAGCCAGATTCCTCAGTGTATCAAGGGATGCGGTCACAAATAGCCAGTGTCGGCCATCCCCACCCCGATAAAACGGAGCATAGCTGGACAATACTTCCGGCTGATCGTATTCGGGGTCAAACGAGATCGAGAGGAACTGCCAATTGGTCGGCGCGTGCGCGTCTGACAACAGGATCTGCCGCGCGGCCGCAAAATTCCGGTTCATCCGCGGACAATAATCCGGCAGGGGGCAGCGAGTGAAAAAGAAAGTAAACGCGACTGCCTGACCTTGGAAATCAGAAAAATGAAAGGTGGCACCACTCTCGGAACGAAGCGTCCCATCAGGCAACAGATCGCCGGGTTGCAGTTCCGCTGAATCGGCGTGAAACACGTAGGTGTTATTTGTCACCTCGGACACATGGTGGGCCAGCAGATGGAGGCCCTGGACCCAACTCTCCGTCTCACTTACGGCCAGCGTGAAATTGATTTCGTCCCCTGCGCCAATTCCCGCGAGATCATTCGTGTCTTTGACCGGGAACTGCATGGTCATTCCCATCATGTAGCCGGGGATCGCATCGTGCTGGATGGTCACCGCCCGGCGATCGTCAGAAATTCGCTGGACCAGCCCGTGGGCGGCGTAAGTCTTCACATCGTCCGCCAAGGCGGTCAACCCGCCGCCAACTACCAAAAGGAGAATGGGGAAAATACTCCATGTTTTCATAAATTCATCGTCTCAGCCGGCCAATCTCGTCCACTACGGCACCGGCAACATTCTCTGAGAGACCGTCGAAATAAGCGCGCACGTTCCCATGGCCGTCCACCAACGCAATTCGTTCGGTGTGCGAAAAATTTCCGGGCATGTAAGTGAACGGATCATCCAGGTCCGCATTTAAAAACGTGGTCCCGATCAGATGATATAAAACAGATTTATCTCCGGTGAGCAGCCACCAGCGATTCGTATCGGCGCCGAATTTTAGTCCATAGCTTGAAAGCACGGCGGTCGTATCATCGCGGGGATCCACGGTAAGAGAGAGGAGTTTGACATCGGGCTGGTTGGTGGTTAGCTGCTGGATTTCTGCCATATGGTGATTGACCACCGGGCAGGTTAGCGAACAACTGGTAAAGAGAAAATCCACCACCAGATAATTGCCTGCCAAGTCCGTACGCGTCACGGTGCGCCCCGTACGGTCGGTCAGGGAAAAATCCACCAGCTGCCGCGCATGGTCCGGGGTCAGCGGGACAGCTTCATCAGTGGGTCCCGGCAAGAGGGGCGCCTTTTCACGATGGTTTAAAGCCAGCACCAGCCCGAGATAACCCAGGCCGAAGATGACCGCCGCAATGACCGCGACACCGAAAATCAATCGTTCGTCATTTCTTTGTCTGGGTTCAGCCGGATTGGACATAATTTAAAAGGAGATCGATTCATCTCCGGGGCCGGAATATCACCGACCTCGGAGACGATGCCTGATTCATCGCGAATTAGCTGATGCAATAAAGCAGGAATGCTTGGTAACCCGTTCCAAACAGGTTGCCACCTTTTGGTGACTCTCGCAATGAGCGGAATTCTAGAACATGTAGCTCACACTCATTTTGAACAAATACGGCGCGGCCAGCTGGTTGCCGTTGAAATGCTGAAATACCGGAACTTCAACATCCGCATATATTTTAATTGGGTGGATATGGACTTCAATTCCCGGCGAAACGAGCATACGCGTATAGCCCGAGTTGGGCGAGTTGGCATCGGCACCAGAATCCTTTGTTCGCTCGGAAAAAAATAGCTGACCCAAGGGTGAAATGTTGGCGCGACCAACCGTAAAGCCCCGATAATTAATGCCGGCAGCGCCATCAAATTCAAATCCCGGCCGATAATCGGCTTGCGTCAAAGTCGGCAAATCCGCCTCCCCTTGGACAAACCAATCTAATCGATAATTGGGGATTAAATTTCCACGATGGAAACCGCCCAGCAGGATGTCTGTGCTGCCTGTGCCGATTTCTGAATCCCGGTCTATATCATTGGCCGCATCATTCTGGGAGAAGCTGCCGGTGGGCAATTTCAGGCCAAAATCAATTCCGCTGGATAAATCCTCCGAGAATCCGGTGTAAATCCCATGGATACGGATGTCGCCGAGGGACCACCACTTCAAGGTTACCGGAGTGGATGCCGCAGAAAGGGTGGTGAAAGATCGGTAGGCATAAGGAATCTCGCCCTCCACCCCCCAACTCCGGTTAAACATGTATTGCACACCGGTGGACAGGAACGACGTGGTGATATTCTTGTCCGGATTATTTACCGACGGCGCCTTGGAACTATCGCTCCAGTTTTGGTTTTGATTCTGGAAGGCATAAGTTTGGAAGGCCATGCCGCCGGAACCTTCCGGAAACATCGCACTTGTGCCCACTTCAAATATGCCACAACCACACGCGCACCCCCAGACCGTGCCGGGTGCCAGCGCCATTACCGCCATGCCACCACCTACTTTTAAAAACTGCGAAGCTAATTTTTTCTTTTTCATATGTACGGATTCAAAATTGCGAAACACCGCCATCGGCGGGTCTCAGGTTAAAGGAATTTGGTTTTTACGAACCAGCACACACCGGCTCGATTTTTTTACGGGGATGGTCACATACCATCCCTCCCGAATTGGAAAAGAATTCAGACCGTGAAGACGCGAGGCGGGGGCAGAGGAGGCTTTACGCGCGGCAAGCCCGCGCGCGAACTCAGTGGCGAGGAAAGGAGTGAATGCGGCGGCTGAATCAAAACCAGGCTTTCCGCCAGCGGGGGAAATTCCATCTTTTGCGAGGAAGACAATATCTCGGTCTTTTTTTCCGATTTCTTGCGCTCGGCAATTGCCCGGCAAAGCGGACAGGGATAATTACCGTCAAACGTCCGCGTCACCGCTTCGGACAATGATTGGGTGCGCAAATTGTTTGCCAACATTGAGGTCCACGCCACGGTTTGCAGCAAGGCCCAATTGGCGCCGGTGATCGTCACCAGGGTGAGGATCAGGCAACATTTGCTAAGACGAGCGACCACAGCGGTAATATTGTGAAATTATTCACAAAGTCAAGGGCGGGTTGCCCCCCCTCAAATGAGAAGTCCGATCGGCCTTAATGTTCCCGAATCCACACCAGCGTGCCAGCGGGCAACAAATCAAACAGGGGAATTAAATCAGCGTCGGCCAAGTGAATGCACCCGTGCGAAGCCGGGCGGCCAAGTGAAGCCTGGTCTGCCGTGCCGTGAATATAAATATATCGATCGTGCGAATCGACGTTACCGCCGCGATTGAAGCCCGGCTCGAGTCCGTCCAGCCACAGGATGCGGGTTGTGATTTTGGCGTCGGCAAACCCGGGTTGCCAGGTGTGACCGATGACTTTCCGGCCTTTGAAGACCGTTCCCGCCGGCTCGTTCACCCCGATCTTTTCGGCAATCCTGTGCAAGCCTAAAGGAGTACACCGGGAATTCATTACCTGGCCGATCCCGTACTGCGAGGTGGAACAGGAAAACAATTTCAAGAACTGATAAGTGTGCCCAGGCGGAAATGCTGGTGCGACGGGGTTTTCAAACAGGGAAACCGTCTGGCCGGCAACATTGACGGCGAGCAGATATTGAGTTGGCGCAATGGAATTTCTCTCGCAGGCTGCCGTAAAATCGCTCAGGGAACTTTTCAATTGGAAAATTGATCTGCGGGCCGGAATTTATTTCAACTTTTTGACCAGCACCTTCGAGTTGCGGCCGCTTTGTTCGTATTTCTCCCTGCGCGCCGGCGGCAGATCGTCCGGGGTACCCTCGGAAAACCCGCCCTTCGACTGAAAATAAGTGAAGGCTTGGGTGGAAAGCGTGATCAGCTCACTTAAGCCCATTTCCCGGGCCTTGTTTTCCACAAACTGGATCAACTTCCGACCAATGCCCTGGTTCTCATTCGACGAACTAACATAAAGGCAGGCCAGTTCGCCCTTTTTCTGATCCGGAAAAACATGCAGCGCCACACAAGCGACCGGGTTCTTGTCGATTTCGAAAATAAAATAGTCGCCCAGGCTTTTTTCGATCGTCGCGCGCGTGCGCTTCACCAATTCGGCGGACTCCACCGCTTTTTTGGTCAGCAACTGGATCGCCCGCACATCCTTTTTCATCGCCCGGCGGATTTGCTGGTACTCGTTCGCATAAATCAACGTACCAATGCCGTCATTGGAAAACACTTCCGCCAGCAAACCCTCCTCCACCCGGCCGTTGATGACATGCACCCGCGGCACCCCGGCCTTGCAAGCCTCGACCGCGTGCAAGGCCTTGGAAAGCAGCTCCGGCGGAATATCATTCTTTTGCAGCGCAAGCACTGACTCCAGATCCGCCACCAACATCTGCCGGATGATCCTGCCTTGGACGAGAATGCCGTCGGCTGCCGTGATAAAAATCAATTTGATTGCCTTTAGCGCTTCGGCGACCGCCACCGCCACGCCGTCGGAATTCACCCGGTAGGTCCGGCCGTCGCCGTCAAAGCCCAGCGGCGGGATCACCGGCACCACACCCTGTGCCAGCAGATATTGCAGGAATTCCACATCCACCCGCTCCACTTTGCCGGTGAACTGATGGTCCACCCCCTGGATAATCCCCATGGGATGGGCGATAATGACATTGGTAGTGGCGGCGCGGAGATCATTGGCCGAAAGACCCTCGAGAATCTCATGCGTCAGGCGGTTGGCGGCGGTCAATGCGATCTTCAGCGTGTTCGCATCCGTGATGCCCGTGCCGTCCAGGTCGGTGACCTTCGTGTTGGACTCCTCCGCAATCCATTTGATTTGCGCCGACGCCCCGTGGATCAGCACCACCCGGATGTTGAGCGAACGCAGCACCGCCACGTCTAGCAATAGCGTGGCAAAATTCTCGTCGGTGACAATCGCCCCATCGATCGCGAGAATGAAGATTTTCTCCCGAAATTGGGGAATGTATTGCAGGATGCCCCGCAGGTCGGTCAGTTTCACTTTGTTAATTTGGTTTCGCCGCAGAATAAGTAATCAGTTTTCCGCGTGAATCAAACAACAAATTAAAAACAATGAAGCCCGCCGTCACCGGCAGGCTTATCGTTTTTGATGGCTGCATGCGGCAGCGAAACGCCCTTCTCAAGAACCGCCCGGCGATTCCGCGGAGCTGTAGGTATCCGCGGCATCCTCGGCCAGCGCGATACGATTCACGACGTTCACCCCGTTGATATCGTCGAAAGTGAAGACCAGTTTTTCCTCCGGCTTCAAATCGCTCAAATGACCGCCGCCCTTGCCGTCCACGTCGATAACACAATGATCGCCCACATTAAAATCTCGGGTGTCGAAAAGGCTTTTGGCTTTCAAGGTTTTTGCCTCGAGGTCGATGGCCGTCAGCGAGCCCGTAAAGGTTTCACTGGTTTGGGCTATGCTGGTGATAGTTTCCATTCCAGGCGGTGCTTCATAAGTCAGGGTCACATGGTTACCCGGCTGGATATCGGCCAAGGTGCCCGACTTGTTCCCCAGCAACGTCACCTGGCAACCGTCCGGAAACTGAAACTGTTTCGTCAATTCGAAACCGCCCGGTTGCACCGTCAAGGTGTGCGCTTTGGGATCCACCGCCTTCACCCAACCCGAGAAACTCATTCGCAGCTGCATGACGCGGTCCGCCACCAGCACGCCATCCACACTTTGGTAAATGACCTGGATTTTTTGGCCGGGGTGCAGGCCGGCAGGCGTGGCTTGCGGGTTATCCAGAAAAACATAGGAGCAGGCAGCTCCCAGGTTGAACGTTTTGCCGAATAACAAATCTCCGCGGGCCTTCAGCCTGTGCTGGTTTAAGTCAACGGCCGTGACCATGCCGGTAAAAGTTTTTTCCGGCCCGGAATAAGTTGACGACGACCCTTCAGCCGACCCGATCTGAGGTGCCGCAGCCAAAGCAATGACACAGGAAACCAAGGAGAGACGTTGATGATTTGTTTTCATATGTTTGTTCGATTAATGAGGATGACTGGTTGGAAATGCTCAAAAGTATCCGAGACCACCATGAGAAAAAAAGGGGCGGCAGACCGTGCGTCCCCGTCCCCAGCACTAGTGGCTGGGGAACCACACGGTCTGCCAATTGATTGTCCGGGGCGATGCGCCCGGCGCAGGTTGAGTTGGGCCCGCAGGCATTCACTTATTCCAAGAAACGGTTTGGTCCGGCGACGATTGCGATGAGAATTGTCAGGTTTCATTTTTGGGTGTTTTCCTTTTGAACTCGGTATTACCGGGACGCACATAGCTGAAGACTGACGGCCGCCCGGCCAGGCGCTCGAGGCGGACCTGCCTCGGTTCTGCCAGCAGGCGGGGGATTTCCTGCAGCAACCGGGTGAAATCAAGGGGCTTTTCCAGCAGCGCACCGACGCCCGCTGCCAGCGCCGGAAAAAGCTGGTTTGCCCGAGCAGTGATCACAATCACCGGCAGCAGCGGCTCGCGCACGGCGAGTTGCTCGAAAGTTTCCCAGCCGTCCATCTCCGGCATGTTCAAGTCCAGCAACACCAGATCACATTTACCGGTGGCAATGATCTCCAGCGCTTCAAATCCGTTGGCTGCCGTCTGGACGTGGTATCCCTCTGCGGACAGCAAGCGCAGCAGAATCTTCCGAATCGCCGAATCATCATCCACCAGCAGGATCCTCTTTTTGGTTGCGGCGTGTTCCAAGCCATGGTCTGCCGATTCGGGAGGCTGTGATTTGGAACTCATAACTTCTTCCTTTGGGATGTTCATTGCGTTTGCATCGCCTCTTTTTTGCTTAGCGGAACCCGTGCCAAGCCATAAAAAGGCATATTTAGATGTTTTTTGGTGGTTTTCTCACCAAAAACGCCCTTAAAAGCGATCTAGATGATAGTTTTCTTTCCGAGGCTGGTAATTTTCTTTCCAACTCATTCTGAGAAATAAACTTTCCCTTTTTTGTATTTGTGTTGAATACCGGCCCTTTCTGTCCACTAGCGTTTTTGAGCCCGCAGGTCCATGATTAGAGGAATGCTTATGCAGCGGGGAATCCAATTCAGGCTGGCCATCTTCATCACGACCATCGTTTTGCTTGTGGGTGCGACCGGCTGGGCGGCCCACAGTTCCTGGGAGCGCATCAACTCGTCGCAGAATACGCTCACCCACATTCGATCGCAGAGCTTTCAAATCGCCAATCATTTGCAGCAGGAGATTCTCGGCATGAATCAGGCCATTTACGTGTACGTCGCTTATCCGCCACACCAGGACGATTGGACCAATATCGTCACCGGCTTCCAGAAACTGCAGTATTGGCTGGACCAACAGAAACCCATTCTCTCCTCCACCCAGGAAGGCCCGCTCCTTGGCCAGATCATGTTTGCGTATAAGGATTACATCGCCGCCGCCATGGCCATCCACACGCGGATTTATGGCAGCAAACAAGCCGTCAAACGCGTTGACGAACTCGCTCAGTTTGAGACCACCTCCCAAAAACTGCTCGATCTTAGTTTCCAGCTCGCCCGCGCCCAGCAGGATACCCTCGACCAGATCAGTCGCGAAAACCTCCGCTCGCTCGACATCCTGCGGCTCACCTTGTTCAGCGCACTGGGAGCGCTGGTCTTTGCCGGCTTGTTGCTGGCGGCGGTTGTTTACCGGGATATGATTGCGCCGCTGCAGGTGCAACTCGTGGAAAGCCGCCAAATCGCCGAGCGCCAGGAAAAACTGGCCTCCCTCGGGATGCTCGCCGCTGGCGTGGCGCACGAAATCCGCAATCCCCTGACCGCCATCAAAGCCTGGCTTTATCTTCAACAAAAACATCTCGTCCGCGACGCCGCGGAATTCGCGGACGCCCAGCTCATCGAGGGGGAAATCAACCGTCTCGAACGCATCGTGAAGGATTTCCTCCAATTCGCTCGGCCACCGGAACCCCAGTTCGCCGTTGTGGCGGCTGACCAACCCCTGCGTGAGGTGCAAACCTTATTGCAGCCGGAATTTGAAAAGGAGAACATCCAGCTAATTCTTGGAGAGATCGTGCCCGCCAAGGTACGCATCGATCCGCAGCAAATGAAGCAAGTCCTGATCAACCTGGTTCGCAATGCCGCCGAAAGCATCGGTAAAAACGGCACCGTGACTCTGCGCGTGTCCCTGGATGAAAAGCACATCTCCGATCGCACCCAACCCGTGGTCATTCTCGAAGTCAGCGACACCGGCAAAGGCATCCCACCCGAGGCCGAAAAAAGACTGTTCGATCCCTTTTTCACCACCAAGGATTACGGCACCGGCCTGGGATTGCCCATCGCCGCGCGAATCGTGGAAAAACACCAGGGCGCACTCCAATACCAGACCCAGCCTGACTCGGGCACCACCTTTGGAATCATTTTGCCTCGCGTGAACACATGACCACACGCATGAGCGATCCCGCAAAAATCTTGTTGGTGGAGGACGACGCCGCGATCGTGGCCACCCTGCAGCGCGTCCTGGTCGGCGAAAATTACGAAGTGATCGTTGAGCATCGTGGTGACACCGGCCTGGCTCGCGCCAAGCAATTCTTCTTTGACGTCGTCATCACGGATCTAAAACTGCCCGGCCTTAGCGGCCTCGAACTGGTCCGCGAATTACACGCCGCGCGGCCGCGCCTGCCCATCCTGATGATGACCGCACACGGCACCACCGAAAGCGCCATCGAAGCCACGCAATCCGGCGCCTACGATTATCTGGTCAAGCCCTTTGAAATTCCCGAGCTGCTCTCTCTGGTCGATCAAGCCGTTTCCGCCAGCCGCTTGATGTCCGAGCCGGTCCAGCTTGGGGCGGCGGGCTCCGTGCGCGATGCCATTGTCGGCAATGGGCGGGCCATGCAGGCCATTTACAAAGAGATCGGCCGCATCGCCGACAAACCGGTCACCGTGTTGATCCGCGGCGAAACCGGCACCGGCAAGGAGTTGATTGCGCGCGCCATCTACCAGTACAGCAAACGCGCCGAGGCACCGTTTGTCGCCATCAACTGCGCCGCCATTCCTGAAACCCTCTTGGAAAGCGAATTGTTCGGCCACGAAAAAGGTGCGTTCACGGGCGCCGAGTCCCGCCGTATCGGGCGCTTCGAACAGGCCAACGGCGGCACCATCTTTCTGGACGAAATTGGCGACATGACGCCCGGCACCCAAGTGAAACTCATTCGCTTGCTCCAGGAAAAATGCCTCCAACGGCTCGGCGGCCGGGAAAGCATTCCGCTCGACGTCCGGGTCATCGCCGCCACCCACCGCGACCTCGAAACCGCCATCAAGGAAAACCAGTTCCGCGAGGACCTGTACTATCGCCTTTCCGTGGTGGTGATCAAACTACCACCCCTGCGCGAGCGCCGGGACGACATTGCCGACCTCGTGAGATTCTTCCTGCAAAAATACGGCACCCAATTTAACGTCAAAAACCCGTCCATCCACGCCGACGCCCTGGAACTGCTGCAATCCCAACCGTGGCCTGGCAACGTGCGGGAATTGGAAAACGTGACGCGCAAAGTGTTGTTGCTGGCCCAGAGTTACACCATCAGCAGCGAGCATGTCCGCATCGCCCTGTCCGGCATCAACACCCAGGCACCAGCCAGCAATAAATCACTGGATCAATACACCGAAGAATTGCTCGCCGCCGCGCAACGCGGCGAAGTAACCGACGTCCATGCCCGCTTTCAAGCCTTGACCGAGCGGGTGCTGTTTAGCCGCGCCATTGAACTGGCCGGCGACAACCAGAGCAAAGCCGCACGTTGGCTGGGAATATCGCGGCTGACCCTGCGCGAAAAACTGAACCAAATCGGCTGGCAACCCAAACGTGAGGAATCAACCGGCGAATCGGAAACCCAGACTTGAATGATGTTTGGCGCCCCTCAATGCGACTTCTTTTGCATTTAGAAGTTAACCCTTAGCCCAGTGTCCTCTTTCCTTTGTTGTCTCCAAAACATCTTAACGTGAGTTGCGACTGCCCAAAAATATTGGCCCACTCATCGGTATTGCCAGTGTGGACCTGTAACTCAGCGGCCAGGGCAGGCGGCTCACAATTGAGAAACGGGGTTTATCATATTTCCTCACGACTCCTCCGCCCTCATAAATAGCGAGAACTTTAATTTTAAGCTCTTCAAGAATCCTCAGGAAAACTCTGCGAAATCCCAATTGGCAGCAAATGGCGGCATCAGATTTGAGTTAAACAAAAATAGAATCTACGGGTCACCGTTTTTCTGCACCAAATTGATTCTCCATTGCGCAACATTCTCCATCGGCAAAATATCGCCATTTGCATTGAATTCCAAAGGAGGACTCCAGTATTGAAAATCATGGCCCTTGATGCCGTCAGGTGACGACCCCCACCGGTCGGCCATCCACAAAAATACCGGACCGCTACACGTCGGTATTTTTGCGACCCACGTTTCTTGCGCAGTTATTAATGGGCGATTCATCGTCCGAATAATCATCGGGACTTTTTGTGCCGAGCTTCGCGAACCTGTTCTGTCAGAATTGGCGCTGGAAACCATGACCGCCCAAAGTTCTTTTGCAGAAGGCGAAGGGGCCCCTTCAGCTAACTCATGATTTATATTCAATTGGGCTTCCGTGGTAAAAGGGCCAAGCGGAGATACAGCCTTGAGCACTTGCACTTCGCTGCCTCCGGAACAGAAAGCGCACCGGGGCCCACACAAGGCATAGTAGAGGTTATTGCGTCGAAAAAGAACCGGAGCCTCCGTGCCAATCGCCAGAACCCCGCTGGTTTCACCGGTCGCAGCCAGATAGTCAGGAGTCAGCCGCTCAACCCGAATCGTGCCTCCTTCCCGGAGAGCTGTATAGATGAAGTAACCCGAAGTGTCGTCGTCCACGAATAGGCTCCCGTCACCTGAATCGGGGTGGGCCAGGAGGATATTTGTACTTATTATGGTAAAGGGCCCGGTTGGTGTGTCGCTTACGGCAACACCCTCTTGACCGTTCCAGAGTTTGGGATACCAGTTGTACCAAAGCACATATTTGCGGGTGCGGGCATTAAACACCACATAAGGACGATAATAAACACCGGCCGGCTGTTTGCTTAGCAATTCCCCATCAAACTCCCATCTTTTAAGATCGTTGGAACTGTATACCCGGAAACGATTCTTTAGACCGTAGCCATCGTTTGTTCCGTATGCAGTGCCGTAGAGAAAAAACCGCCCCTCAAAGCATTGTAGGCAGCCGTCGTGGGCATCGATAATCTGGCCGTCGTTAACGCGCCTCGGCAGGTCATTGCTGATTGTTTCTTGGAATGAGAAAGCCGTGCCGCATGAAACGATAAAAATCATCATCAAGCAGACACATATCCTGTAAATATATTGCATCTCTTATCGGAATGTTCCCGCTTTTGCCATGGCTTCTTGATAAGCTTCCGAACGAAAGTAACTATGCAATACAATGGAATCGCTTAATATTCAACAATTAAAGTTGTTTACTACCATATTTTGAACTGCCCTTTTATTGGGTTAGTGGTTGCACCAAGTGATGTCTGCCGAAATTTGTTTATTCCTGCGGCAAGTCAGCACGGAAGAAGTTTGAAACCCCGTCCAACAGGCTTATTCGTGCCGCTTTCTCGATTGCGGTTGGCCCAAAATATCAAGCCTCTCAGGCATCGCCCAACGTGGGCCCGTATTCGAGCGCACTTGCCCTGCGTTCACTTTGTTTGCTTCGAACCCCGGGGCTCGGAGACCACGCCTTTCCGAAATATCTTGCCCTGAGTTGTGGCTGGCCCAAAATATTAAGCCTCATCGGTAACGCCAGTGTGGGCCCGTAGCTCAGCGGTTAGAGCAGGCGACTCATAATCGCTTGGTCCCCGGTTCAAATCCGGGCGGGCCCACCAATAAAATCAAGGGTTTTAGGCGGTGGAGCTTTGGTAAAAAGCGGGCTATAGTCCAGTTTATAGTCCACTACGGTTTGAGGAGGCAATGGCTTGTTGAACAGCGCCAAACAAAAAAGCGCATCAACATGAAATTCATTGCAAAAAAAATCGGCGGTTCGCCAGCCCTCGTGCTGGTTGAATCGGGCATTTACCGCAAAACCTCCAACGGCTGCTATTACGAGCGGACCCAAGTCAGGGGCAAGCGAACCTGGCGTTCGCTAAACACCAACAATCTCAAGCACGCCCGGGAGGAATATCACCGTCGGCGTGCGGGTTTGGTGAAGATGGAAAAAATTGCTCCTGTTTTTGTCGGCAAGGTGATCCGCAAGTACCAAGCAGATGAATTTCCAGACCAGCATCGCCAAAAGCGCCCGGCAAGAATGTACGCGCTGGAAAAGCGAAATTGCGAAAACTTGCTTAAGTTTTGGGAACGGCTTCCGGTGGAAGAGGTTACGCTTGCAAACTGCGATCGTTATCATGATTGGCGATGCAAAAAAGTGAAACGGGGTGATGGACATCGAGCGGTGGACCTCGACTTAAACACGTTGAGCAATGCGTTCTACTGGGCCTGCCGTTGTGAGTTGGTCAAGTCGAACCCGCTCGCCACGCGAACCAGATACTGCACCGAGAAGCATGTTCGGCATTGTCGTGAAACGATGCCGACGGATGCGGATCAATTACACGCATTGGCGCGAATATTTTTTGAAGAGCGAGGATACCGGTCGGCGGTTTTAGGCTGGCAGGTGTTGATCGAGGCAATGACGGGTTTGCGCACTTGCGAGGCTTTGCAACTGCGGGTTGATGCCGCTCCATATCAAGCAGGATGGATAACGCCGGATGGCAAGTCACTCTGCGTTTGCCGCGCCAAAGGACAGCAGAATGTCAACCCGTTCGTTCAAATCCACAGCGGATTGCGCCTTGCACTTGACGGTCTGTTTGCTTGGAAAGCAAAGCATTTCCCAAAATCACCGTGGTATTTTCCGAGCGCCATTGATGACGAGGCACCGGTGACATCGGCGGCCCTGGCTAGGGCTCTAATTCGCGCCTCCAAGGATATCGGCAAGAAAATTACCAGCCATGGAATGAGGGCGTTTTACGTTACGGTTCGACGAAGCCATGGCATAAATGATGCCCAAATTGCTTTCGAACTTGGTCACACCACTGGTGGTACCACAGTGGCTGCTGTCTATGGCGGCGTGCCTCCGCACTGGTTGGCTGGCGAAGGCCCCAAAATGTCATGGTTGCCGACGATTGCAAGCCCGGCGTGGGAATCCATCAGTTCAGGACTAAAAGAGCCTCCAAATCCGGCTCAAAGTAGCGACGCTCCCGCCAAGTGTCCTCCCCAAGCTTCAACAGCTTGTAGCGGAGCTTCCCCGGAACAGGATTGTCCTGCCAAGGGACCGAACGGCGTTCAATCGTGTCCGTCGAGACGGAAATCTTCCGGGCAGCCTCCTTGCGTGATAACCAATAATTCATTGATTTCATTGCCAACACCTCCTTTCTCAAATAATTGAAAACTTGTTTGGCCAATATTTATGAAAAATTCCACCAACCCTTCGCTTTCAACCCTTTTGTTCAGCGCCATGCTGGGCGCATTGGCGGTATTCATTTACCGCCGGTTGTTTAAGCGACCGGTACCACCGGCTACGCCGTCACCACCACTTCGCATCTTGCCGGGGCATAATCCGTCGGAGCCTTGCTCGCCATACCAGCGCCGGTTGCCACCATTGGCTTAAGCCAGACGCCTCTCACCGCCCGATAGATCAGGGAAGCCATAACGGGTCCAACACATCTTTTTGCCCCTCCATGTCAGGCTGCGAGCCAGACTGAGGGGGCGGAATCATCCGTTTGATGTGTTAACCTGGTATAGTCGCGGGCACGGCACCTTTGCCAGCGGCCAATGGTCTCTGAGCCTTGCCAAGATAGGATTGAAACAACACAAAGTTTCAAGAGTGGCACCTCTCGCCATTGCACACAATCGGCACAGTCGGAAATACAGGTCGAACATATCCTTTTCAGCTGCGACCTCAGTCCCAGGGTGGTCAGAGAGATTAGATTAGTCCGATTGATGTGTTTTTTGGATAGTTTGGACGAAAAGAAAACCCCGGCGATGAAGCCGGGGCCTGGTCTTTCAGGTCGCAGGCGATTCCTCGAACTTGGTGCCGAGGATGAAGTCGGCAGCTTTCTGGGCCTGGGCGGCGGCTTGGACGATGAGCGTTTTGTCATTCTTCAACTGCTCCAGCCAGTTCTGGAGGTAGGCGGCGGAGTTCTGCATCGTGGTTTCGATGCCGGCGTGACCGCACAGGAACGCTGCGCCCATTTCGGCGATGAGTTCTTCCTTGCAATACGGATTCGAGCCAAAACTGGCTGATACCGTGAGGGTTGGACGGTTCAACCGGCATTTCGCACCGGTTGCGTGAATCATTTCATGGTAAATCGTGGAAAAGAACGCCGCCTCGCTTTCGAACCGTGCGCGGTCGGGCATGGCGATGATGTCCGCGCCGGGTGAATAAAACGCCTTGGCCATGCCGAATTTGATTTCTGGGCGCTTTGGCATGAAGGCGATGATGTCCTCGGCGGTAGTGTTCACCGTCGCGGGAGCTGGTGCCGCTTCGGGAATGTTCTTCAGACCGTCAACCTGTGAGAGGTTGAAGACATTGTAGAGCCGCAATACCGTGTAGTGCGACTTTTCGCCAGTGATTTCATCCTCAGTTTCCTGGCGCTTGCCAAAGATGACGGGGCAGGCCTTTTCGCCTTTCCTGATGGAACCGCCCAATTCCTTGGCCTGCCGGAAGGTCAACCAGAACGGTGATTCGTAGCTCATCGCATGGAGTAACAGGACGTTCATGCCGCGATACGGCTTCTTGCTGACCAGATTGCGGGGCATTCCGGTGGCAACTTTCCACGGCTTCTGCCAAGGAACGGTGCCAGTCTCCAGCATGGCAATGATGCGTTCAGTGATGACTTCGTAAACGCTGCCGCGTTTGCTCACCTGTTCGGGATGGCTCGCGAGTCCTGACTTGTTTTCGGAATTGTTTATTTGTGTGGTCATAAGTTTTTAAAAAATGCAGCTCGCGCTGCTCGGTCTGGTCGGTCGTCCTTCGCCACAAAACGCCCGCGAAATCAGGGCGGCTGGCGGGAGGAATCCCCGGAGGGCACCGCCATGATTTGCCCCCTGATGGAGTCGGGCTGGTGAGGACGACCGACTAGGCCGGAGGCGGAGGAGATGACTTTGACCACACCACCAGCAAACCCCCTTGTCAATCAAGCCGATTCCTCGAAGCGGGCGGGACTGGCAGGCGGTGTCGGGGCCTTCCCAAAACCAAAATACGCAGATTTCAACGCCGTTATTTGGGAGAAATTACGCGCAAACCACTAGCAATGCTGCCATTCTTGCCACCCCCGCAGCAATTATTGGATGTTGAGGGTCAACGGGTTGTCACAAACACGTTGCAAAAATGTTCTAGACAATCGGGCATCATGGCGGCACAATATCACGAGCCTTCAAGCATTAACGGGAGGGGAGAAGCAACCCAGCAGAAAACTTATGAAAACCACAATCGGCTTTTCTCGCAAAATTGGCCGCATCTTGATCTTTCCATTCAAAATGAGGCCTACGCAATACGGCGGGCAGCCGCATGAAACAACGCAAGATGGCCATTGTCCGGCCCCGATGGCGAAAGTTGCTGCTTTTCCCCAGATCGGAATTGAGAGCCGATTCCCAATTATATAAACCCTTCAATCAAATCAAAGACGAAAGGATCTTATGAATGAGCAAAATAAGGAGCGAAAGCTGAATGCCTCCCCGGTCAAGAGAATCAGGCAATCCGGCCGATGGCCAAAACCCTTGATGTTTGCGTTGATTTTAACGGCCACAGTATTTGGAGTACTTTCCGTCTCGGCACAAACCGCGCCGGTCCTGGTAATCGCGGCGGCACCAACCAACCAGATTTCGATCTCCGTCACCAATGCCATTCTCACTGACAGCTACGAGGTGTGGTGGACGCCGGTATTGGGTGACACAACGGGACATCCTTGGACATTGGCAGCGCCGGGAAGCATCGGCCAGACCAATTTTCTTCTGAACAAGTCGCAATTTTCAGCGGTCTCGAATGTCTTTTTCATGGGGTTATTGGATACCAACACGCCGCCCCTTTGGGAGAATGCCAATCCGAGTAATCCTGGCACGAACATCTTGAAGATAACCATTGCCAGCCCCGCCAACGGAGCGTTGCTGCAATAATTCACCAGCTCTTAACCAAATACGAATATGAGTTCGATATTTAAAGTTGGCTGCCGGCTAAGGTTGAGTTTCATAATCTGTATCAGCCTGCTGTTTGCCGACGCACCTTCCGCCTGGGCGCAACCCGAGCAAACCTTTCTGACTGCCTCCAGCTACAGTGCGGCCTCAGGCGGTGGTTCCATTTCGGGGACGGCGGAGATCGCAGAAGACAGTTCGGGCAGCTGCGGTTCCTTCGATAATACCTGGCTAAACCATCAGCAGGGGAATTCCCAAGCTTGGTGCCTCAATCTTTACGGCACGGGTACACATCCAATCACCTCAACTGATGTCAATTATATTGTAAATGAAACTTGTCCTAATCCGACCTACTTGACGTTTCCGGGAAGCTGTTGTGCTGAAAGCGAAGGTTTCAGCATCAGTTGTACCAACCATGCCTTGGATTATGACAAAACCGGAACGTTGTCGATTGACTCCGATTGCACTACGCTGACAGAGGGATACGCTTCGGCCTCGGTGACAATATATAACACGGCCTCGACCATTAGTGTCGCGGTTGTTTTAGGGGGCACCGATTACGGCACCGGTTACATTACACGGGGCGAAGGCTCGCAAACTGCGACCATAACCATTTTCAGGGGAGACAATTACAATACGCGGACGGTTAACTACACGGTGGGCGGGACTGCGGTCGCCGGAACTGACTACACTGGTTCATTGACCGGAAGCGCAACTATTAACGCAGGCTCAAGTTCGGTGAACATTCCGCTGACGATTGTGCAAAACACGAATATTGTTGGCACCAAAACGCTCACGGTAACGCTCACCGGCGGCTATTACCAAATCAACAGCACCAACTCGGTTGCGACGCTGGGCATCCTTCAGGATGTTCCGACCCTCAGCGTGAGCGCTCCGGCTCCGTACGCTTCACCAAACGGTTACTACCTTGGCGAATTCACTGTCACCCGCAGCGGTGGATTGAGCAACGCGCTCACAGCGAATCTAAACATTGGCGGCACGGCCACGGCGGGTAGCGACTATATTCCCTTGCCGTCATCCGTGCGGTTCGGAACTAATCAGACCAGCACCAACCTTTTTGTCGTGGCGACCAATGCAAATCTGGCCGGGCCCGAGACCGTTATCCTTTCGCTGGTCACCAACAGCACCTATTTTTTGGGGCTTACGACCAATGCCGCTGTTGCCCTTTTGCCCAATGGCGACACAACCAATTCCGTTTCGACACCCCTTGGCCGATATTGGCGCGGCAGTGGCGCCGATCCCACCTATTGGACGATGGTTCTGCCATTGGATTTTCAGACGGGCACGGTGTACAGCAATTTGAACGGGAATTGTTCAACACTTTATCCGGGGCTTTCATCGTGGAGCAGCCTCACATTTTACCATTACAATGCATCGAGTTCATTGCCCCAGACCAACATTGCCAATTTGATTCCGTTCAACAACCCGATTGTTGCCTTTGGCGAGCGGGTTGGGGGAACACCGCTATATTTCAACCAGCCCTACGAATTTGGGATTTATGCGGGAGACCCAGTATTGTCAAACCAGCCTGTGGTCATTCAGGCGTACTATCGCACCAATTTTCAACTGGCCGGCACGGTAAGCCTTTACCCCCCGAGCGTAGCTGGCACAAACACATGGAACAATTTCACCACGAACGGTTTTCAACTAACCACCAATGCTTTCGGATTGACGACCATGTTGTCCGGTTCCCCGGCCATAAATTACGGCCAGGTCTCAGCGGGTGCCTGGGTGCTCACCCATGCGGCAAGCGCGCAATCCACCAATTACTATTATGTCGTTGGCGTCTCCGGCTATCCTGCCGACGGAAACAATCCTATGGTCTTGAACAGCAGCGGCCAAATCTCGCCTTCGCTGCTTTATTCACTCGAATTTGAAGCGCAACCGTCTTGGCGCTCCGTGTTTTTGGACCAAGCCCAATTCGACGGCACACCGTTGCCGCCCTTTTATGCGGGCCAAACATTGGCGCAATCGCTGACCAACACGCCACTAGTGACCAACGTGGTGAGTTTCACGCCCTCCACCGCGACCAATCTCGACGATAGCCCGGAATTGATGCGGAGTCCGGTGCTGGACAGTTTTGTCGCCAGCATGAACAACGACCCGTTGGCGCTGGCAAATTATGTCATCAACCAGATTGACCTCACCGACCCCATCGATTACAGCGACGACGGGAATATTTCGGAACAATCCATCAATCTTGGAGGCATCAAACGCGGTGCTTTGGGAACGTTCCAGGAAAAGCAAGGCTCCCCCTGGGATCAATGCGCCTTGCTGGTTTACTTGCTCCGGCAGGCCGGCGTGCCGGCCGTGTATGAATTTGCGCCGCGAAACGGCATGATGATCCTGGATTCGCGCCTGAGCCAGATGCTGAAATTCCAAGTCCACGGCGACCTCAATCCGGCGGGCCAGCCTTACACCACCAATGCAATGATCGCCGTTAATTATCCCTGGGTGGCAGCCTATATTGGAACCAATTGGGTGCACATATTTCCTTGGCTCAAGGACTATGAAATTACTGAGGGGTTGAACCTTTTTGACGAAATGCCCACCAATTACAACAACGCGTATGAGTGGGTGCATGATTATATTTATGGAAATTCCAACCTTTTGTCGCTGGCTGTGAACGGTGACAACACACCTCGCGTCATTTTCCCGAAATATTTGCAGCAAACCCTCCTGCAAAATCATCCGGGGGTCTCGCTGGACGATATCGGCGTGCAAATTGTCAACCGGCCGCATGATTACGCCACCTGGCAGGCATTCCCGACACCGACGTGGGTGACCAATGTCAGCACCCCCATTGAAAGCCTCTCCTCCAGCACCATCACCAATATTGATCCGCAACTCACCAACGTCTTTGACACCGTAAGCGTCGAGATTTACAGCGTGACCGACCCGACTAAGGACATCAAGACCGGTAACCTGCCGCTGGTGGAACTGGAAAACCGGGAGTTTTACATCGACCAATTCATGACCAACGGCAACGTGCAGTTGAATCTGGTTTTGATGCCATTTCGGACCAATATCACATCTCAGTTTGCTTTTACCAACGATGCAACGTTGCTATCCAAGGAAGTGCTGTCCTTGAAATTTGATCAGTTCGACGACGACCTTCAGGTTTGCTTCCGCTATCAGCGCCATCATGCCATCACGGTGGCACAACCCGTTGACCCTCTCCTGTCATTTCTGGGACTCAACGCCGTCGGATTCGGTCCCGCCGAGGAAATTGACTTTCAGCGCCCGCTGCTGGTGGGCGATCAGGCCGCCATTTGCATGGATTATGGAAAAGTATCAACGGAAATGTTGAATGCGGATGCGCAAACCCTTTGGCAGATGGAAAACAAGGTGCAAGCCAACCGCTCGCAGACCAACAGCGTTTCACCTGATGTCTATGAAGGAGAATTGATGTATCTGGCCGGGATGTCCTATTACGAGAAATGCGATGAGTTTAATCAATTCAATCAACAGGTCCAAAAGGTTGACCGGTTATCCGCCTTTGCCGCCGGCCTGTCAAAGATCATCCCTGGTCGCAACAGTTCCGGGGTCCTGACCAACGGGACTGATCCGGTGCTGCCGTGTGTGGACATGTTCCTGTTTGAAGGGGCATTTGTTGGCGACGGCACCATCACGCCGGCTTCAGGGCAGGATTACACCATGATGGGGGAGAATTACAACTGGCTTGGAATTGCCGACGGGTCGGCCGAGGAGCATCAGGTCATCAACACCTTTTACCAGCAAACCAACGCGGTTTCCACCGTTCGCCTGTTGCAACTGGCCCAAAGCACCGGCGCGGGAATCGTGCCTTTGACCCCCTACAATTACGCAGCCGTGGGCACAACCAACTACCAGGGTCAGACGTTGCAAAATTGGGACCCAGGAATCTGGCAGTCGGTTGTCAGTGCTTTTCAAAACTCCTCCGCCGCCGGCTATGTTTCCGCCTATATTACGCCCGGCCCGATGACCAACGCCCTGTACAAGGGCATGGGGGCGCTGATCCTCAGCCCATATTTTTATCAGGCCTTGATCAGCCCCAGCAGTTTGAACGGCGGTTTCGCCGGCCAACATCTGCCTTCCGGCACGATATCCCCGGTAAATACCCCAAACTACAATGTGGTCAACGACAATGATGGTTACGAAGCGACTCTGACCGCGCCCTCAGGCCAAACTGCCGTGGTGCCCGACCAAGTGGCAAATTTTAATGCTCCCGCAACGGCCAGCCAAATCAGCAGCGGGGACTACGCGGTTGACCCTTTCACAACCGTCTCGGCTAATAATCAGGCACAGGAAGGAGGGCTGCCCACAAGTACCTCCAATGCAAACATCGCCCAGGACCTTGAAACCAGCATTCAAAACGGTGATTTGGGGACACCCAACGACGGCGGCGCGCAAACCGGTGTGAAGGTTTTTGATCCGGTGAACAATATTACCGGCGAGTTTTACGTGCAGGAAACCGATTTGCAATTACCTGGCCCTTTCCCGCTGGCGTTGCATCGCAATTATTCGAGCCAGAACCTTGCCGACAACCAGTTTGGCTACGGCTGGAAATTGAGCCTAATGCCGTACCTGACCATCAGTAAAAATGCCACCAACATTTACGCGGCGGACATGGACGGAGCTGTGCTGGCCTACGTGCGAAACGCCACCAATTCGAACCTTTGGATCCCCTCTCTCTCCGCCAATCCGCAGTTGAACAACAACACGACCGCCGGAGCGGGTGGTCTGGTCAACCGACTGCGCGACAATATTGTGCTCAGCGTCAGTGGCTCCGCCACAAATTACACTCTGTACGGAGCGGATGGTAGCGTCCGCCTCTTCCAGTTCATGAATTTCAATAGCGGCACGATTACGAATGCCCGGCCCTACTTGCTGCAATGGACGGACAATCGCGGCAATTATTACAGCTTCAGTTACGACACCAATTCTGCGGATGCCGATTTTGGGCAGATGTCGCAAGTCAGAAGCAGCAACGGCAACTACTTCAATTTTGATTACGATATTTACGGGCACATGGTCGATGCCTACACCGGGGATGGACGGTGGATGTATTATGATTACGACAATTATGGGGATTTGGTGACCGTGACGTTGCCAGATGGGTCGACCCGTTCCTATCAGTACCAACTCGGCACGCAATCGGTGACCAACGGCAGCGTGGTGACCCAAGAGACATATTCCACACATTTGATCATCGAAGAGGACAAGCCGGATGGTCGCGAGTTGCTCAACGCCTACGACAACCAGCGGCGCGTCACCAATCAATTATCTACTGCCGGGTCGGATTTGAACCCAATTCGCACGGCCACGTTCACTTACGCAAACAACTTCACCCTTACGAATTCCTACACGAACAGCGTGGCGGGCTATACGCTCATCATGGACGGTAATGGCAATACCAACCGCTTCGATTATACCAACAGCCTCATTACAATAATCACCGACCCTCTCGGCCAGACGATCAAGCAGGCATGGTATCCCGACAGCGCCACTGCGCCTGGGTATCCGCGCAGCGTGGCGACCCGGACGGACAAGCGCGGCTTGGTGACTCAATTTCAGTACGATTCAGACGGCAATGTGACCAACGCCATTGCTACAGGCGATATTACCGGGAACGGCATCACTTCGCAGACGGCCACCAATACTGCCGTTTACAACACAAACAACCTGCCGTTACAAGTGACCGATGCGGTCGGCAACAGCGTCGTCACCATTTATGACCCCACGTTCAATTTCCTGCCGCAACAAGTCATTCGCTACTCGGGCGTAACTGCGGTCAGCACTAATTTTACCTACTATGGTAACGCGACCAACGTGCTGATTAACGGCAGCAGGATGCAGACCAACGTGGCGTTTGGTCTGGCGATCCGCCAGATTCGCGCCTTCGGTTCGTCCGACGCAGCCACCAACGATTTGACCTATAACGGGAACGGGTTCCTGACCGAGTCCGTCCGTTACAGCGGTACCACCGACCCGAATGTCACCAATACGTTTCTCTATAACGAGCGCGGCGATGAACCAATTCCGCCTGGACGCCTGCCGCAAGCTGGGGATTCACGCGGTCACGGCGCGGCAGGTGGGCCCGTTGCTGGACCAGTTTCTGCGCATTGCCAAAGACGAGGGATTGGACACGCAGCCGCGTGAGGTGAAGGAAGAAGCGCTGCAAAAATGCATCCTGATTGGATTCAGCGACCGGGTATCCCGCCGGCTGGACGAGGGAACATTGCGCTGTGAAATGGTACACGGCCGCCGGGGTGTGCTCGCGCGAGAGAGCAAGGTGCAGCACAGTCCGCTATTGGTCGCGGCGGAGATTCGTGAAATCGAGGGACGCGACCGTGAATTAAATACGGTACTTTCCCTCGCGACGGCCATTGAGATCGCCTGGCTGCGCGAATTATTTCCCGCCGACCTGAAGAGCGACATGCAGGTGCAGTACGACGCGCAACAAAAGCGGGTGCTGGCGGCGGAGTTATTGCGCTTCCGCGGTCTCGCGCTTTCGGCCAGGCGGATTGATCCGCCCCCGGCTGACCTGGCGGCCAAAATTCTGGCGGATGAAATTTTCGCCGGACGGCTGTCGCTCCCCAACTGGGATCACAGTGTGGAGCAATGGCTGGCACGGTTGAATTTCCTCTGCACCCAGTGCCCGGATTTGCAATTGCCGGACATCACGGAGGAGGACAAGCAGGACATCATCGGACAACTCTGCCACGGCGCGGTGAGTTACAAGGACCTCAAAGAACGCGAAGTCAAACCAGTGGTGGTGTCGTGGCTCTCGCCGGCCCAGCGGGAATTACTGGATCAACACGCCCCCGAACGCTTAAAACTGCCGAGCGAGCGCACGCCCAAGGTGAATTATGAGCGCGGCAAATCGCCCTTCATTTCGCTGCGCATCCAGGAGCTTTACGATGTGAACCAGACCCCGAAAATTGCACTGGGGCGCGTGCCGGTGACCGTGCACATTCTCACTCCGGGCATGAAGCCGGTGCAAGTGACGCAAGACCTGGCGAATTTCTGGCGCGAACATTATCCCAAGATCAAATCCGAGTTGCAGCGCCGGTATCCGAAACATTTCTGGCGTTGAGGGGGGGAGTGGCCACAGAGGCGCAGAGGCACAGAGATGAGCTGAAGGCGCAACTGAAAATTGCCCGGATATTAAATGCAGGGACCGAACATTTTTTGAATCGGTCTCACCGGGAACGCCTGGGAGGCGCATGCTCGCCAGTCAAAATCAACTGGCCGGAGTCAATTTGCGTTTGCTCGCGCGTTTAGGTAACACGATCAGCTTCAGGCCAAACCGTGCGTTCTCGCGCTCCGCCGCCTTTTGGGCGCTGATCAAAGCGCGAAGCGCCATGGCGGAGAACGCCGTATGCACATGACGCTTGCGCCGCCTTTTAATGGTTGGCTTTGATTCGGATTTGGGTCTGTTCACAAAGTTTAAACATGACCATCGAAGTAATCCTAGGGCAAGCTGGCGCGCAGGCAAATCAAAAGCTGGGCCTAAAAGGTGAGGCGAATTTATTTTAAAAAAAGCTTTGACAAAAACAAACCTCATGGCAATATACGACTATGTTAATCGTATTTAGAATATTTTACGACGCACCAAGCTGGCTTAAGGCAACGCCTTTGATTGCCTTAATTTGAACTGGTTTTTTATTTATATTTATACACGACCCATTTAGTCGTTTTTATCATGAGCTTGCCCCAACAAAAAGTGCCGGTGAATACGCCAGATGCCAAGTGGCTGGAGCTGGTCGTGCAGCACGTGAAATCGCTCCAGTATGGCGTGGTGGAGATCGTGGTGCATGATTCCCGCGTCATTCAGATTGAGAAAACTGAGCGGGTGAGGCTGGACCGGATGGAACATCGCCCTGAAAAAACCTGACGAAATCATCAAACCAGACACAGGCGGCTGACCGGTCCACCGGAAGTTCCCACTATATAAAAGCAAATTTATCGATGCGGAACGGGTTTCCGACCATTTTCAGGGATTTGGGCGCGTGGGGATATGCGCTGAAGAAACCCGCCGGTGACGAAAAGCAAGCACGCGAATTTCAGGCAAAACCTTATTCCGACGTGTTGGTTCTAGACACCGGCGGGCGTGGCGCACTAACCACTTTGGCTGCACGTGAAATCTCTTGCGGGATCTAGGATCAATAATATGGCGACAATCACTGACTCGATCAGCCTCACCGCAGCGCGGGTGCCGCCTGAGCCAAGTCGCGCCCTTGACGATCTCATCGCCCCCTTGCAAAAGATTGCGGCCAGCTCGCCAAACCTTACCGCCAGCCATCTGCCCGAATTTGAAATCAACGGCGACCGGTATCAATTGCCGCGTTATTTCTTTGTCGGACCAAACGGTGGTGATGTACCGATCCGAGTCGGCATTTTCGCAACCATTCACGGTGATGAGCCGGAGGGCGCACATGCCATTGTGCGATTCATCAAATTGTTGGAGGAATTACCGGAACTGGCGACCGGCTACAATCTGGCGTTCTATCCGGTTTGTAACCCGACCGGTTTTGAGGATGGCACGCGGTTATCGCGTAGCGGCCGCGATTTAGACCGAGAATTCTGGAAAAACTCAACCGAACCGGAAGTGAGGCTCTTGCAGGCGGAGCTGGTGTCACGCTCCTTCCAGGGCATTATTTCGCTGCACACGGACAGTCGGAGCCAGGCCTTTTCCGGTTTTGCTCAAGGTTGGACACTGACGAAAAATCTGATTGAGCCCGCGCTGGCGGCGGCGGAGGAGTTTCTGCCGCGCGGAGAATTTTCGGCCTCCGGCGCGCTCAGGAGCGGCCGGGCCAACCCACACGCCGTGGTGGAGGGAATTTTGTCCGCACCGCCGAAAGTCCGGCCGCGCCCATTTGAAATTATTTTGGAGACTCCTGCATCCCCGCCGGAATATTTGAAAGCCACCGCGTTCGTGGTTGCCTTACAAACCATTTTGACCGAATACCGTAAATTTATCGCGTACGCACCTAACCTATAAACCGCAACCTGTAATTGTTCAATTAAACTCAAATGAGCAGAATCTACAACGATATCACAGAAACCATCGGGAACACACCGCTCGTGCGACTAAACCGTACGGCCAAGAAGCACGGCGCCGTCGCGGAGGTGTTGCTCAAACTAGAATTCTTCAATCCGCTTTCCAGCGTCAAGGATCGTATCGGGGTGGCGATGATTGACGACGCGCTAAAATCCGGTGCCATCCAAAGCGAAACTATTTTGATCGAGCCGACCAGCGGCAACACCGGGATTGCGCTGGCTTTTGTGGCGGCCGCCCGGGGGTTGAAGTTGATTTTGACCATGCCGGAGACCATGAGCACAGAACGGCGCAAACTATTGAAGATCCTCGGGGCGAAGCTGGTCTTGACCGAAGGAGCCAAGGGCATGAAGGGTGCGATCGCCAAGGCCGAGGAGCTCCACGCCAAAATTCCGAACAGCGTCATCCTGCAACAATTCAGCAACCCGTCCAATCCGGCGATCCATCGGCGTACGACTGCCGAAGAAATCTGGCGGGATACGGATGGCAAGGTGGATTTCGTGGTCGCGGGCGTGGGCACCGGGGGAACCATCACCGGGGTGGCTGAAACCATTAAAAAGTTGAAACCGCAGTTCAAGGCGGTTGCCGTGGAACCTGCCAAATCACCAGTGATATCCGGAGGACAGCCCGGCCCGCACAAATTGCAAGGCATCGGAGCGGGATTTATTCCGGTGAACCTCAACACGAAGATTCTGGACGAGACCATCAAGGTGAACGAGGAGGATTCCGGCCCGGTGTCGAAGGAAGTAAACCAATTGGATGGTATTCCTGTGGGGGTTTCCAGCGGCGCGATCATCTGGGCCGCGTTGCAGGTGGCCAAGCGTCCGGAAAACGCCGGCAAAACCATTGTCGCCGTCGTGCCCTCCTCGAGTGAACGCTACCTTTCGACGTGGCTGTTTGCCGACATCGACACGGATAGCGACGATCTCAACGGCTTGATTTCCACGAACTAAAATTATTCGTCGCTGAGACTTGGTGCAAATTTCCAACGGTAGAGCTGTGCTGCGAAGTGGCCGCTATGGCGGTAACTCGATAGTGCCCGCATTTTAGAAGCATCATTTTCGCAGGGTATGTGGAGCCGGGTGCGACCGTAAAACGCGGCTGCATATGGTAACACATTTGTCCGCTTTGACGAGGGATTGTGTCGCTAAAGTGTTTTGGTCTAATATTCCGGCAGGTTACAGATATGACGCGCCTACGGTGCCAAGGAAGTAATTTCGAATTTAGCCCCGGGTTTTACCGGTCCATTTTCGAGCCCGTCACGTTTTTCAGCTCCGCCGGATGACAGCTGATTTCCGGTAGGTTAAAGTGGCAATTATTAGGTGCCAGCTAAAACTTCAAGGTCAAATCAACCTGAAACAAGTCAAAGTCCTGAATCGGATTAATTTGGGGAATATCTGTGCCGGTACCACCCGTGCCCAAAAGACTATCGATGCGGCTGGCATGGGCGTAGCGGAAACTTCCAACGAGGTTATCGGTGAAACCGTAAGCCGCTGCAAAATAAATGCCTTGAAGATTAAGTGCCCCGGAAAAAAAGTTAACATCCACGAGGTTGGGATCCAAGGCATATTGCTCCACATGCTGCCAGTAGGTTCTTAATTCCCAACCGTGTCGTTTGGATGCAGAATCATCCACCAACCCGATACCACCGCTACTCGCCAGGGCAAACCCGACCTGATATGCCTTGTTCTCTCCGGTTTGCGGGGCGAAGGCAGTTGGGTTGGGTTGCAGACCAAGATTGTTCAGATAAACCTGGTAACCGGCAGCGGCGGCCTCAGCCCGCTGGGTTCCTTGAAGATTGTACGCCACATCGCCAAAGATCCGGGCGTCCAGCTTCTTGAACTTGTAATTTACTTCAAACGGGATTTCCAGCACGAGCAGATCATTCAGGCCAACTTGATTATTGGGGTAGTTTAAACTCAGATTGCCGGGCTGGGAGCCGGCATTCCCATACCCGCTATTACCCAAAGCAACCCCAGCTTGAGGATATGCCCCCTCGCCCACGAAAGGATCACCGTAATAGGGAGATGTCCCCACTTCGTCCAATTGGCTGCTTTGCCGTAGTCCGAAGTATTGGTAGACGGTGGCGGCTATCTTGGCGGAGAAGTTCGTGGTGATATTGTAAGTCGCGCCCCCCTGCCAAGCGACTTGGAAAATATTATTGGCAGTTTGCCCGAGTGGATTACTACTAACCAAATCAGCCGATTCAGATACTGGATTTTCATCCTGATACACAAACTGGCCAAAATTGGCGAAAAAATCCACTTCTCCAACAGCGTATTTGAAATGCTCTGCCGCGCCTTCCGGATTGATGTTGGGGCTCCAAACCATCGTGGTGGTGTAGAGGGGATTGGGCATTTTGCCGAGGGTTAAGTCAAACCATGACTCCGGTCGCCAGCCCAGATAAGCCTGACCAATATTCACGCCCGCAGCAGACTTGCCGTAAGGTCCAGGGCTTGAGCCCCCCATCGTAACCCAGTTCGAGCGCGGACTACTTCCGGTCTCCAAGCGAACGCCATAATAATAATCATCAAACAATTCGCCGCGAATTCCTATTCTTACGGCATAGCGATAACGGTTCAAATCGATGCTACCACCACCTCCCGGCGCTGTCGCGGAGCGATCCTCATAACGGACCCGGACATCCCCAAAGACCTCAAGATTTTTAACTGCGTCGTTGAGCTTCCATTTGGAGGTCGGTAGTTGTTCCGCCGTATTGTTGGTGTTCGCTGCCAATTGGGATTGAAATTTTGACGCCTCACTCTCAGTAATGATCCCTTTGTCGAGCATCAGATTCAACAATTGCAGCACCGGACTGGTGGCGGAATTGGTGGAAACATCGTCCGCTTTCACTTTGGCGGCCGGGTAAGCAAAGCAGGCGGCAGCTGTTACAACGGATAGTTTTGTCAAACAATTTTTCATTACTGATTTAATGTTGTTAAAAATTCTTGCGGTTAGTAAAGGAATCACCAGCGGTTCAAACGGTAAAATCGCTGCGGTACACCGGCGGCCGTGGGATCACTCAATTCCAGGATCCCGCCGTTCCCGGCACACAGGGGCAGTTGAGACCAGTCAGGATTGTTCAGGGAGCCCACATATTCAAGTTGATAAACCCGGCCGGCCTGACTGGGCACAGTCAGGTTGAAGGTATTGGAAGTTATTCCATACACGGTCAGCGGGGCAGTCACTGTTGGTGGACTGCCTCGTTGCCTGATCAAACTATGATACATACCTGCTGCCATCTGGACCACATTGGTTAAGCCGGGTGGCACAACATCCTGCCCACGCTCAACCGGGCCCCGGTTGCCGGTGCCCGCGCCCCAGCCCACGATTGTTCCACCTTTGGTCAGCGCCAGCGTGTGCCAGCTCCCGGCGACAATCGCCACGATGTTGCTCAAGCCGGCTGGTATATTCGTTTCGCCGTAAGTGCTGGTTCCCCATGAGGTAAGGGTTCCATCGCGCGTAAGGACAATATTGTTCTCGGCACCGGTCGCAATGGCCACAGCATTGGAGAGGCCGGACGGAATATTCCCTCCCCAACTGGCTTGATCCCCCCATTCGGTCAAGGTTCCGTCGGCCCCAAGTGCAAAGCTGTGATAGCCTCCGGCCGCAATCGCCACCACATTCGTAAGGCCGGCAGGAACGACGGTCTGGCCATAGTTGGGAATCTGTCCGACCGGAAACAAATCGGCATCCGCTCCCCAGGCCGTTACGGTGCCATCGGATTTCAAGGCGAGGCTGTGGTAAAAGCCGCAAGCAATCGCCACGACATTGCTTAAATTCGCGGGAACATACGACTGGCCATAGCTGGTGTCACCAAAAGCGACTACCAATCCGTTGGCTTGAAGCGCGAGGCTGTGAATGGCCCCACAGGCAACGGCCACGAAATTGCTCCCAGACGGAGCATCCGCCTGCCCTAAATCATCACGCCCCCACCCCTGCAGAGTGCCATCCGCCTTGAGGGCCAGACTGTGCCACCCGCCGCCGGCGAGTTGGATGGCATTTGTTAAATTAGCCGGGACAATGGACTGCCCAAAATCGTAGCCGTCGGAGGGGTTGTCGATGGTTCCCGCCCCCCAAGCGTAGACATTGTTGCCCGCTTGAGTTGAAGAAGGCGATAACATCATCACCAAGGCGAAAACCGCAATGAGGATCGTGTCAAATTTATTTGTGAGGCGGGCCATTGTGATTCTTGCCGACAGCTGATCTATTTAAACGCTTGAACAGGTAAAGCGTGACCAAGCCAGTTTTTTCCAGGTTAAGGTTCCCGACGTTGATGAATTCATCTTCAGTTGACTCAGTTTTATACTACTCGACTGCCCATCCTCATATGCCCGCATTGTCATTCACTAAATTGGCGCGGAGTTTCAGGCCTCAAAGTCTGCAAATTTCCGCAGTCCAAAGGACCAATCCCCATTCCGTTAAAGCACCGACCACGAACTATATATACGATTTTACAAGTAGACAATCAATAAAATTATTAATGACGACCGATGTGATAGCTATTTAAAAGGATTATTTTTTCAGAAAACACCTTAACAAGGATGCCATTCATCTCTTTTTAGTTATTCCATACTTCTCTGCCTGAACACTTTACAATATTTTGTGTATTTTATTAAGCGCTCTCAAAAAAACCTTTGACAGGGGCAAATAAATGGTGTTATATGATGGTGTTGCCTATATGCATCAACGACTTGTCAACTTGAGTTATGTAATATGTTAGCAACATTTAAACATAAACATAAACAAACAAAATAGAGAAAAAACCAAATCAAAATGAAAAATACATATAAAGCGACCTTGCTGATCGCGCTCGGATTGGCAAGCGTTTCCGCAGCACGAGCTGGAACGTCGGACCTGTTACTCGGGTTCAATGATGCATTGGGCTCCCAATCGGCTCAGAATGACTACGTCATTGACCTGGGCTTGACTGGCAATGCCTTGCTCGCGGAAACAGCACCAGGCCAAACGACGACCCTGAGCGGTCTTGACTTAACCACCTTCAATTCGGCCTACTCAGCTGACCCCAACGCGTTGAATGACGTTGCCGCCGGAGTGGTTGGCGCGTTGAGCGGGAATCCGACCTCCTATCTGTTTCAAACTTCCCTGGTAACGCCCGCCGTTCCTACCTCCGGTCAATTTGCCAACTCGATTAGTGACGCAGGAACACCAAGCCTGGGAGTAAATGCTTCGGCCGGCAGCTCTGGCTGGACCGCGCTGGTGGCCACGTCACCGTCGCTCCCTGGAACAATCGTCAGCGGCACCGATATCGCCGACGAAACCGGCAATCCGCTGGGCCAACTCAGTGGCGGTGTCCTTAATCTGGCTCTCTGGGAAAACACCTCGATCAAGTCCGGCTTGCATCAGACAGTGCAAGGCTGGGTTGATGACGGCACGATTGCAATCAATCTCAACACCGACACCGTAAGTTTCACGGCCGTTCCGGAACCTTCAGCTTACGGTCTCTTTGCGGGTGCCGGCCTCCTAGCCGTGGCCATCCGTCGTAAAGCAAACTTAAAAAATAACTAACCCCAAACTGGACACACAACATAAACAAAGAAAACAGCAGCAAAAATAAACCAAAATGAAAACAAACAAGAAAAGCAACTTTACCGCCGCGCTGATCGCTCTTGGAGTGATCTCTCTCGCCAGCGCTGCTCAAGCAAATACAACGGTGTATCTGGTCGGCGCCTCGGCTCTGCGCACCACCATTTACGCCGCCGCCACAACGCCGGGAGTGATCTTCACTGGGGCGGGTACGATCGTCTCGCCCTCACCCAATAATACCTCAAGCGCCACCTACATCACTTATGAGGGAATCATCAACGGCCAAACGGTGGATATTGATGCCTACTTCACCGGAGCCGAGGCTGCGGTGGCGGACGTTGCCGGCAACCCGCTCCCCGAAACGCTCAACAACACGACGATCCCTGGCGGTGGCGGCGTTGGCACCTTCCCCGTGCCGGGCACTCCGGCAACGTTTCTAACACCCGCGTCGGGCTGGAAAACGACGGCCACACTGGCCAACATACCGGGCGCTCCTGCTCTGCCTGACCTGGCCCTCGACGACACGTCCCAGGCGGTCTCGCTGACCTCGAAAGCCCAATATCCGCTGACGGACTTTGGGGCCCTCGCCATTGTGCCATTCGGTTTCTTGAAAGGATACGAGAAGACCCCGGATGCCACTTGGAGCAATGTGGTCAACGTCACGACTGCTCAAATCAATCAGCTTTACTCAGCTCCGCACGCGGCCAGCTTTGTAACCGGCATCTCTAGCGACAGCAGCGAATCCGTTGCCCTGACGGGTCGCAACTTCAGTTCCGGCACACGCGTCAATGCATTGCTGACCGCCCAACGGCCCATCACCTCGACGGTTGACCAGTATTTTTATGACGTCAACTATAATACCCCTGGAACGCTTGGCGCGGGAACCAACTACGGTAATCCCGGGGCTATTCTTGATGGCCTGAATGATGGTTTCAATACTGCGGGCCCGGCTGCGGCCCAGTTGAACTTTGACGGCACCGGTCAAGGCGTCGTCTTGGTTGAACCGCTGGCGGTTCCGGATGCTGTCAGTGCCTATCAACCTGCCTCCTCCGTTATCGCCGCTGGCGGTGGACCGGCAACCTACCTGTCGTATAATGGCGTTTATGAATCCGATCAGGGAGTCATCAACGGCTCCTATCCGTTCTGGGGTTATGAACATATCTTCGGCAGCGTTGGCCAATCGCCGACCAGCATTCAATATTTGACTGGCCAGGCACTGGCGAACGGAGTCAAGACCTTCATCGCCACCAATGGTTCAGGCACGGCGACCGGCGCGGTCGGCCCGGTTTATCATGCTCAAAGCTCGGTAATTCCGGTAAGCCTTTTGCAGGTGACCCGTGCGGGCGATGGTGGTTTCCCGGTCCCCAATAACTAATTAGTGGTAATGCCAAATTAGTTAAAAGGCCTTACGCAACCAGTGCGAACGTAATGTTCGCACTGGTTTTTAGGTTCGGGAATAATTATCAGCAGTGCTCAACACGACCACATTCAGATAAGAGTGAAAATTCTCGCGATAACTCGACACGGTGGCTCGCCACGACATTTCTGGCACCAGATTTAGAGCCCCGGCAAAAGGGCTGTTGGATTAATTGTAACGTTTACTTGTTTTAGTATGAAAATATTCCATATCACCCTCATGGGGGGCGTCATCGCAGGCTATTGGTACGGCCAGGTGGTGCGGGCCGACGTCACGCCGGACACCAATCCTTTCTTTACTATTGCCTCCCGAAATATGTTTGGATTGTTGCCGATTCCCACAAATCAACCGGCGGCTACCACGTCAATGATCCCAACGGCTACAATCACACCCAATGGAATAACAACGATTTTCGGAAGTCCGCAGGTTTTGTTCAAAGTTATGGCCGCGCCAGTTCCAGGTCAACCAACGACCCGGGAGCAGTCTTATATCTTGGGGGAGGGAGAGAGTCAGGATGGTATTAAAGTTCAAAAGATTGACGTAGAATCAGCCATGGTCACGTTTGATAATAATGGAATCATTCAGAAGTTGTGCTTGCTCAGCGCCACGGACACAAGCGAAACCAGCTCATCCACCACCGGGTCAGCTGGGTTGACCACGCGTGCGACGGGAGGATATGAGCCCTTGTGGCTGCGCGCCCGCAGAAACAGAATGCACGACACGTCCCAGCCAACCATTCCGCAGGGTTTCTCGTCGGTAACGCAAGAGCTTCCAGTAGGAGCCAATCCCTGAAAACCGAGCGAGGGAACTCTGGCAGATCCCTTTTTCGTGCCACAGATAGTGAGTGTCTCTGATTCGCGGATCCACATGCAATTCAGGTAGACATCGAATCGAAATTTAACCTCGGGCTTCGGCTAAGGATTCTCCCTGGATTAATGCGTGCCCGCAATTTCCCACCTCAAATCAGTTAGCCGCCGCTCCGCTTGATTCAATTGTGCCGGAGTCAGCGGGTCAAGGGATTGCAGCTCAGAGAAATTCGAATCACCCAGCGGGTTTCCCTTCTCGGCGCTTAATTTAAACCACGCATAAGCTTCCGGCAGATCTTTATTTACGCCCTGACCAAACCGGTAAAGCAAGCCGATGTTCGCCTGGGCTTGGGCATCCCCCCGGATGGCAGCGGCACGGTACCACTTAGCAGCCTCGCTAAAATCACGCTGTACTCCCAAGCCATGCTCAAAGGCCACACCCAGGTTATTCATAGCCTCGACAGATCCCTGATCAGCCGCTTTTCGTAGCCAGGGGATCGCTTCGAAAACATTCAAATAGCGGGTACCATAAGGCGCTGCTGGTATTAGATAAAGTTGGCCAAGGGCCGCCTCCGCATCCACCTGGTTCTGCGCAGCGGCTTTTTGCCACCAGGCAATGGCCAGATCAAAGTCGTTGGTGACTCCATGGCCGGTATAGTAAAAATTGCCGATGGCATATTCGGCGAGTGCGTTCCCTTGATCAGCGGCTTTAAAATACCAAAAAATCGCCTGCTTCAGATCTTTGGGCACCCCCCGGCCTTTGCCATAAAGCGAGCCAAGAACCACCTGGGCGTCTCCATAGCCTTCATCGGCCGACAAACGCAAATATTTCGCGGCCTTGGCATCATCCCGGTTCACGCCAGAGCCTCTCAAAAAATTGCGGCCAAGTTCATATAACGCCTTGGGATCACTTGGTTCGCCTGCGATCGTGCTCACTACGAGGTTCGTACCCGGGTCTTGCGCCTGAGAGACACTGACAATCGCTGATAATAAAAATATCGTTGCAGCGAATCGGCTGGATTTAATTATAATCGCGATTGAATGCATAGTTATTTAATTACAATAATTGCCAATTAATTGAGCAGCAAGAAAAATAATTTATCCAACCATCAAACAATTCCTAATAAAATGGGTTTTATTGAAAGGACACCGTCGAGCCGTGTTCAGCATAGCTAACTTGTGGCCAACGACTTGTCAATTTCCAATAAGATTTTTTAAAAATCATCGAAATCTTTTGTATTTTAGTTGCAACGACGGCGCAATCCCACTATTTTATGCATACGAATAACAACCACTTTGGTCGTTATATAAATAATATGAAACTTAAAACACTCGCGTTGAAATTTGGATTGATCGCCATGCTGATACTTCCGGAGGTGGCAAGCGCCCAGCAATTCAAATATAACTCCATCGGTGATGTACTAGCCGGATTCCGCAAGACGACGAATGCAGGTCTCAATGAGCTGGTGGTAGATTTGGGGAGCGTCACAAATTTCTTGGCGCTACCCGCCGGCTCGACCATCACCGTTTCAAATTACTCCACGACGCAGATCACGAATGCATTCGCCGATACTGGTGGATTTGACAACCTTAACTGGTCGGCGTTCTCTCAATTTCAAATCAATATCGGTTCCTGGACCACTCCAGTGGGAGCATTTCCTAAGAACACCATTTGGTACACGCTTCCGGCGACAGATGTGAATACCCAGACGCAGCCTCCGGCCCGGCTTACCGGCGGTGAACAAAGCAATATAAAGTCACTGATAAACGGCGTTGGCGAAGGAGCCGTGACTATCTCCTCAGAATTGCAGATTTCCAACATTGATAACGATGCCACCGTGGTAGTCGAACCCGTATCTTATTATGAGGCCGGCGAAGGTACGACGCTTTCGGTCTTTATCGGCAACAGTGCTTCGGATGGCCAGCCTTTTAACATCGGCAATTTTGGTTCATCCGGCACGCCTTTGCCCAATGTGGTTGAGAATACTACTCCGAGTCCGTTTTCCTCCCCCCAGCGTGACGATTTTTACCAGTCAGTTCCCCTCGGGTCAGTTGATCCGATCACAGGCTTAACGACGGGAAATGCTTATTTGGTGGGTTACTTTATTCTGAACCCCGATGGTTCGGAGACCTTTACCCGCGCCTCAGCCTCCGCCCCTCCTTCTGCGGGCTCGATCATCAGCTCAGTCACAAATGGTTTTTCACCTTTGACGGTAGTCTTTACGAACAGCGCCAGCGGCACCATTACTAACTATGTTTGGAGCTTTGGCAATGGCACGAGCGTGACCAACACCACTGGTGCCAGCGTGACCAACACCTATGTCGCGGGTGGCAGTTATACAGTCACCTTGACGGTCTACGGACCGGGTGGATCCAGCACAATCACCGTGGCCAACTTCATCGTTGCCTCGCCCACTCCACAAATAAGCGTGGCCCGTTCGGGGGGTAACTTTGTGCTGAGCGGCACCAATGATCCCGCCGGCGTGCAATACCGTATTTTGACCTCGCCCACGGTGACTTTGCCACTCTCAAGCTGGCAGCCAGTGGTGACCAACACTTTCACCAGTGGAGGGACTTTCAGCTACACCACCTCAACCACCAATACAGCCAGTTTCTTTCAGTTGGTTTCGCCCTAAACCTGCAAAATTACGATTGACTGGCTGCCCTTCGGCAGCCAGCCTTTTTTAGGGCCTGCCAGCCAGCTTGGAATTTCCCTCCGTTTAAGAGTATGTCTGAAAAAGAAAACCTGGGTGTTTTTGGAACCGTGACCGCCGAATAAATGAATAAAACACTTGATTTGACTGGTTGTTTTTGCGGCTTTCATTCGCGGTAGCGCCAGTGAGGCGATGAAAATCGCTGCTTACGACACCAATCTCACCGACGCCCAATGGGCTTACCTTAAACCGATGCTTCCCAAACCCGCCAAACGCGGACGTCCGCCCCAAGATCGGCGGCGCATCATTGATGCTATTCTCTATCTGGTCAAGTGTGGCTGTCCCTGGCGCTATCTGCCCGCCGATTTTCCCCAGTGGCAAACCGTGTATCACGTCTTCCGGCAATGGGTCCACAACCATCAATGGGCTTTGCTCAACGACACGCTGCGCATTCTCGTGCGAAAGACCCACGCCAGGCGCAGCCGGCCCACCGCCGCCATTCTGGACAGTCAAAGCGTCAAGTCCGCCGGCCACGGTGGTCACGTTGGGTATGACGCCGGCAAGCGAATCAAGGGCCGTAAACGCCATCTGCTGGTGGATACTTTGGGGCTGGTGCTCGGCGTGGCGGTGACCCCGGCCAACACCACGGAACGCGACGGAGGCCAACTGCTTTTGGGTCGGGTTCTGGGCTGGTTCACCTGGTTGCGCATCCTGTGGGTCGATGGCGGCTACACCGGCGTGGCCTTCGCCCAATGGGTCAAGGGGCTCCGCCCTAAACTGGACGTCGCAGTCGTCAAACGTTCCGATGACCTCTCTGGCTTCAAAGTATTGCCACACCGCTGGGTCATCGAGCGCACCTTCGGCTGGTTGATGCGTCAGCGGCGACTGGTGCGCGATTACGAAACCACCGAGACCAGCGCCGAGGCTTGGATCTATATCGCGATGATACGAATTCAGCTCCGCCGACTGGCTTGATTCCTTACCATTCATGAATTTTCAGACATACTCTAAGGAGTCTCCGTCAACAGCCGAGGGGGGCGGCAAAGTGCAACTGACCAGAACTGCCAAATCATCAGGCAGCGCCATGGGTGCGGTATCTCCGTGATTGTACGACCAAAGCAGCCAGACCTTTAACAAGCCACATATCTTCATCCCTTGAAAAAAACGGAGTTCATGGGGAGACTGAGGCGACTTTATTATATATTGCCCACCTTCGTAAGACTACCGTCAACGTGCTTCCGGTATCTTGCCGGAGGATCATCTTCGACGCTAGTTGCATTTTATATTTAAAGGGCCGAACATTGGCCTCCGTCCTTGCTAAGCACAAAGCTAATCCTTGGGGGCGGGTCACGCCAAGCACACTTCGGCGACGTACAAACGCTACCCTAAAGAACCATTATAATTTTAATCGTTTCGCCACATGTTGAAGACGGAAATATCGCTTAATACCAGGGCATCATGTCGAATTGCATCGTTCAAGCCTAGGGAAATAATCCTCGCTGCAGACGGAATGCATTTGAAAAATTCGCGACATCATCAACGGCTGAAAGAGCACCAACTTTTAGGTGCCAATTTTTAATAAATTTTTGATGCGATGAGCAAACTCTCAGGTTTTCGGCAGAATAACGGTGACGCGCTTGACGCGCTCCATCAGTGGTTGGGTTTTCTTGTGCTTCTTTTTGTCGTCATCATCCGATCCGTAGTCATTACTAGCCAACTGCTGGTTCGCACTGTTGGCCTGCTGGGCGGCGGACTGGCTGGTGCTCGTGGCCGTCGCGGAACTGCCAAGCGTCGATTGTGAGGCGCCGCCGTTAACCGAAACGTTCTGGCCAAAGATGGCGGCGGTCACATCACCAACCGCACTGACTCCTTCGCCACCAACAATGTCTCCCGTAACCGTCTGACCGGAAACATCGGCTTTGCCGCCAGCCACGTCCTGCACGTTAACATTTTGCGAGGCCGAAATATTGCTATCCTGCCGGGAAAAAATCGAACCGTTCACATTGCCGTTGGCAGTAATATTGACCGTTCCGCCAATGACCCCGGATTGACCCAGGTCAATATTCCCGGGATAGCCTGGAGCATAATCTAAATCACCCGGCTTGCCGGTTGGCAAAGTACCGGCGATCAACGTTACCGTGGGACCGCCATCGATGTTTCCATTGAGCGCCTGCTGCGTGATACCTCCCAAAGTTGAGGTGATATTACCCTGTGGTGCTTCCACCGTGATATTTCCAGGCACCGCGGCGCGCTCAGCCGGCCAATCAGTCCCCGGCTTCGAGTAAGTTTGATATTCGGGATTGGGTGTGGCAAGAGTCGTAGCTAAAATGCCACTGCCAGCAACCGCTTCCGTATAATAATTGCCATTGCCATTCGGATCTATGTAGGAAAGCTGAACGTTGATATAATTATTAGCGCCAGTCCCGACATCGACGCTGCCTTGAAATGATTCAACAAAAATATTTCCTCCGTCATAGGCCGCAATGCGGGAACCACCGATGTTGATATCATCCAAGGCCGAAACCTTGACATTGCCCGGGCCGGAGGAAAAAATACCGAAACCGAGCGCCCGATAATCATCCACCAGATTCTCAGAACCCAGCGTGATCGAACCGCAGGTACTGATCACATTGACGTCGCCACCCCCCAAGGAGGCAATGGTGGAACTGAGCATGTCGATGTCGCCCGTAACAGTTACATTCACCGTGGCTCCGGACGGCGTAATCGAGAACAGGTTACCGTAACGGTTCAAACCGACCGCCGGAGCGGAGCTTGCCGGGTCATTAACGCCACAAGAGAGAATGCCGTAGCAGCTCCCCAGAGAAATCGAACCGGCATTGATATCAAACGCCCCCGGGCCGCCTACTTGATAACCCAAGGAAGGAGTATTCAAACCCGGCACACCAACGTTATCGGCGTAGAGGGTTTGTACAACCGCAGCCGGAGCCCAATTGACCGTGGTGGTCTCCCAAGTGGTGCTGGTGGTCCCATTCGGGTTGACTACCGTGGTCGGCACCGGTTGTCCGTTGACGAGTTTTAAGATCGTGATCGGCTGCTCCAGGTCCGAGGCAATTTGCGATGAGAGCTGGTTGACCAAACCCAATTGACTGGTGACTGGGTTGTAGCTAAAACCCGCGCCCCCCGTTGCGCTGCCGATCAGGCCACTTGGGAGGCTGGGGGTACCGGTCAAAAATCCTCCGGCTCCAAAGAGGGAGACGGAACCGCTGCCGAGAAGGTATTGTGCCCATTGAGTTGAATTCACTGTATTAGGAATGGTGAGGTTCACTAGAGCTGACGGATTCACGGCCAGGTAAAACACATCATACCACGCGCTGGGCAAACCGGGTAACAGATCCGAAGAAGGCACATCGGGGATGGTAACGTTATCAACGTAGGAAAACGAACTCTGGTTGAAAATCTGTCCCGCCACCGTAATGGACGTCACATCGTTCCCATTTAGGTTCTGTCCTGAAAAACCGGAATTTATCATATTTCCCCCCACCGTCACATCGGTCGCCTTGGAAGTGATTAAATTGAGATTCTCGATGCTACCGGAAATGTTGATGCTAACGGGATTGGGATTGCCACTTTGGGGCGGCAGACCTGAGCTGTTGTCCTGGAGACTAAAAGGAAGCGGCAGGCCCAAACTGGTATTATCAATCCATTGGGCTTGGGAACTATCGGACATTAGCAATTGAATCGTCGGGCTAACCGTTTCAAGCGTAGCCGTCAAGTTACCACCGTCGATGGTGGTAAGCTTGAGATTTTGGTCCGCCGAAGGAAACAGGGTCACATCACCTTCCAGATTGATACCGCCCGCACCGGCAGTGATATCCAATATCGGTGGATAAATCACCTGGATTTTATTGTCATCAGATGTGGCGACGCGGGGGAGGGCAGTATCAGGAGAATCAACGATATCATTGGCGGTCAAATAAACTCCGTCTCCTGCAGTCAGATCCACTGTGGCGTCGGCAGCGTAATCAAACAAGTGCAAGCCCGGGTTGGGCTTATGATGAAGCCCGCCGGTGAGGGTGACGGCATTGAAATCCCCGTTGGGATTTCGCACCTCCTGCAGATAAATATTTCCGTCAGGCGCATTGACGTTCCAAGTTCCGCTCACCAAACTCAGGGAGAAAATATCCCCACCACTGGCGACGCCAACATTACCTCCGGCAGTGATGCTCCCGGTACCATTGACAAGCACATAATGACCGTAAACGCTACCTCCGGCGTTTATCGTGACGTTGCCCGGCGCCGAACCAAATGCCCCGGTACCGGGATCAGAAGTATCACCTGATTTTGGGACATAACTGATGACATCGCCTCCGGCCTGGATACCTAAATTGCCGCCGCTGAGTGTACTGATTCCGCCAACTGTCGAGGCGGCGGAGAAATAAGGAGCGGTGTAGCCATAAACGAAACCGCTCGGGTCTGAACCAGTGTTAACATCGCCAAATGTTGTGGTGACGTTTATGTTACCACCGTTTCCTTGGATTGTATTATAACCACTGTTAATAAACCCGTTATTGACGACCACTTCATTGGCTGCCGAGAGGTTGATATTGCCGTTTTCGGTTTGAATGTAAGAGCTGCCATTCAAATAAATTCCGTCGTTGCCGGAGGCCGGCACCGGTTGTGCCGAGCTCTTCACGAAAGCGGTGCCAGCTGAAAGATTGACAGCCCAATTATTTCCAGCCGCTATTCCAGATCCATCATTCAGAGTGATATTATTGCCGGCAATGAGGCTCAAGGTGGCTGATACTCCGGGGTCGGACAGTGTCCACAGAGTATTCAAAGTAATGTTATTATCCGCCTGTAGATTTATCGAGGACAGGCCGTTGTAAGAATTAACATTAATGATTGAATAATCTGCCGGTGCCTTGGAGTCGGTGCTAGAGGAAGCGAGCCAGATATTGGCCGGGTCGATGGTCAGAGTCCCACCCGCAAATCCAGGTGATGCCTGCCCATCGATGCTGGATTGGATCGAGCCCATTTCCGGAGCCGAAATTTCAGCCTGTCCCCCATTGCCACCCTGCGTGCCACCGGCGACCTTGATAGTTGATCCCACCTGGTCGGAGAAGGTACCACCCGACTGGACGGTGACGGAACCGCCTGAACTGGTACCCGAGCTATCACCCTGGGCTAAAATCACCGAACTAGAACCCAAACTGACCATATCACTGCCCACCAGTTCGATAGTGCCGTTGACGTTCTGCATGGAATTTGCCTGGACGAGACCATTTTGATTGATCGTTTGAGCTTCGGCGGCGATGCTGCCGCCGTCTGCGATCAAACGGCCTTGGTTGTCAACCGAGCCTTGCGGCAGGGTGACGCGGGCACTCAGGCCAAGCCCGTTGGGCGCGGTAGAGACCAAGACCTGCTCGCCGGCATAGAGGCCGATGCTGCCGTTTGGGGCGGAAATGTTGCCTTTGTTCTCAATATCGTCCGCGATCAGGAAAGCCGACCCGCCGCCGCCAATGTTGATCTGGCCGTAGTTGACGATCTTGGCAGTCGGGGGGGGGGCGTTAAAGTCCCAAGGCCCGCCACCAGAGAGGTTGGGGGCGGGTATGGGCGCGGTGCTCAAAATCAACCCGTGAACACTGATGGCCGCCTGGCCGCCCACGTAGAAACCGGACGGGTTTTGCAAAATCACATAACCATTGGCGTTCAAATTGCCCAGGATTTGCGAAGCGTTGCCTCCCGCAATATTATTCCAAACAATAGAGGAAGCGGAGGGCTGAACGAAGGTTGTCGTTTCGCCGGCGTTAATGTTGAAACTGCTCCAATTGATGAACGTATTGGCAGAGGTTGTGATGGTTTCGAGGGAGCCAGCGGTGCTGAAAGAGGCAGACCCCTGGGAGACCGTGCCAATACCGGGATTGGCCTCGACGGATAACCTGCCCCATTCGTATATCAACCAGGACAACGTCAAGATTGCCGGATTGCGCAGGGAACTGATGGATGCATGTTTAATCATAATAAGCCTCCTTAAAGAAATAATTTAGCGTTTTAATTTTGCAACTCATTAGAACTGTGCGGTTAGAGAGAAGTTAAAAAATGGCTCATAGGCCACGGTGGTGGTGGTACTCAAGAGCGGTACCGAGAAAAGAAAGCGTGTTTCCCAATGCGAACCAACCGAAGCAACCCAGCCAAAGCCGGCGCCCCAAAGATCAACCACTCCTGGGCGCCCCTGCGGATCAATCAAGGAGGTCTGGGAGTAATCCATATAAATTGAACCGCGCAAGACAAGTGGAACGTCCCCATACACCACGCCCACGTTGTGGGGCGACGTCTGCTGTTCCAAGCTAACGTGCCATCCATTGTCGCCAAAAACCTCGCCCTCACGATAGCCCCGGACACTGTTGACACCACCCGCGCCGAATTGCTCGTTGCTGATCAAGGGTTCGCTGGTCCATTGACCATCGGCGCGCAGGGTCGTCAGCCAGTTGGTATAAATGGGAAATTGCCAGGAAAATCTTGGAGTCAGTGCCACCCAGTGGCCGGTGGATAGGGTGGAGCCGGTTACACTTTGGAGGTTGCTGCGTGAACCCGAATACCAGAGGTTGGCAGAAAGGCCCAGGCCCCAGTCAAGCGTGGTTGCCGTGCCGTGCCAGTTGCCGTGATAATTCAAGGTCAGCGGCAAATAATTCACCTCGTGATAAGTCAATGGCACAGGCGAGTTGACGGTGCTGATCACCGGTGGCTGAACGTTGCCGGAAGAACTCAATGGATATTGTAAAATGTCAAAGACGTTAGTCTTGGTACTGGTCGTCTGGTAGGTCTTAAAATCAAGGCCGGCGGCGACGTCCGATAAAAGAGGGCTGGAGCTTGACAGTGGGGTACTAAAACGGCCACCCAGATCGTGATTGACCGTCAGATCCTGTTGCACTGCGCTATCTGTTATTTTTTTTACATCCGGGATATATAACAGGACAGTGCTATCGAGATTTTGGAGCCCCGTATCAATCGTGGAACGGCTGGCAAAGAAACTTAACTCCGGCTGACCTGCTGACGCAGGGAGGTTAAACTTGCGTGTGGCTTCGCTGTAGCCAAAGTTGCCCGGATGGTCGGCAACCAGATCAGCAATGGACTGCGGCGTCCCGAATGGCATGCGATAAAACGCGCTATAATTAGCCACCAGCGGTTGATCATAGGCATTCCACTGGGATCCGTCCTTGTAGTAACCGGGGGAAAAACTGTACTGCACACCCAGCGAGTGCTCCAAGTCCCAAAGATTATCGTAAACGGCGGAGGTATTCAGCCGCAACAGCGGTGTGCCAGGCGAACTTTGGTTATTATATTCGACCTTTCCATGGAGCGGCAATTGGTCTTTGACCTTCAGCGTGAGGTCGCTGGTGCCGGGATCCGGACCGGGCTCGATTAGTGGATAAATCCGGCGGTCCTGGTTGGCGTTGGCGCGATCCAGCTCAGCCTGGAAAATGCGGCTATTCAGAATAATATTCGTGTGCAAACTGGGTAATGCCCGCATGACGTTGTTCGAGCTGAAATAGTGGTTTCCCTTAACTTCAATCTCGACTAACCGCCCCTCGGTCACCCTCAATTTGACCGTTTCATTCGTAAGCTTTTGCGGCGGCACTCCCACATACACCGTCACGTAACCGCGAGCACGATACGCCGCCTGAAGCCCGGAGACGGCCGAGCGGATGCCTTCAAAGCTGACATTGGTTCCAAAGGCGCTGCTAATATTGGTCAGGGCCGCCGCGATCGTTGAGGGCGGCAATAGCGTGTTGCCCAGCACGAGGTATTTTTTTACAGGATATCCCGGCACAGCCTTTTTGACGACCACGGTGGCGGCTGCTGCATTGGTCGGGGCAAGTCCCGGGGCGCCGGCAGAAGGTGGCGTCGCCGCCGCCAGAATATTGCTTGAAATCAGATAACGATTCCCCGCCACCAGGATTTGGGCCACTGCTCCCGGAAAGACATCGAGGATGACAACGCCGTGCTCAATGTGCTTGGGGGCGATGAGGACGGTCATGTTCTCATACCCTTGCTGGGCGTACTCCCAATCCAGATCCGCCGCCGCCTGGACAATTTTCTGAAGGCTGACATTGGTGCCAGTGTATTTGGTAAAAAGGCTCCCCAGACTATTTGTGGCGAGCAGCGTCTTGCTCTGAATTTCATATCTCTGGACATCATAACCGGAGGAGGTCTCCGACTTACTTTCGTCCAGATAGCTCTCAACGGAAGCAACCTCAGCAATCTGAGGTTCAGCCGCTGAGAGTTTCCAGGCACTAAATAATGGCGGCAGGAGAAGGCACAGTCCCAGGACCAACCCTCGCACACGAGGCTGGCCCGGAACTCTCCCATTTTTTCGCATCATCATCTGGAACTCGATGTTGTTAATATTCAAATCCGCTCTACTTTCCAACTCTTGTCTGATCCAAAGGACCGGTTTATCCGGTTAATGCAAAAACCACGCGCCGACTGAATAGTTTAGGCGTTTTAACTCGCCGCTGGTTGCAGTTCGACGTCACTGGCAGGTGGGCCGGTCAATGCCTTGCGAAACACCCGAGTAACTAAGAGTTGAGCACCAAACAGCAGGCCTACCCATGTGACCGCGATGCTTGCCCGCGCGTTGTTTGCGCCGACTGATTGGCCGCAGGACAGCCCGCTTCCTCGCAAAAGATTAGAGCAGCCTCCGGAAGGGTGCTTAAATTTTGACTTGAGATGATCATTTTAATGGCGTTATGACGCTTATCTTTGGAAGCATCATTTGATTTCAATCAGCTTCTCAGTCAATTTAATCAGTTCAAAACTCAAGCATATTCTCATATTTGAACCCGCATATCAACGATCATTCAAGTCGTATTATAAGCGCGCCGAGGGCGTCGTCAAATGATTTTTGACCCTATTATTACGGAGCAAATCAATTAACTTTTTATGATTGCAGACCTTTCAAGTCGATATATATTATTAGGAACTTGAGTGAAACGATGATGCTCAAAATTTCATCCCTGCTCATAAATGAACGGCCTCGAGTTCGAGTTAGCGGTACCCAGCGTGGCATGAAACGATAAACGATAATAATGATAGTGTATTTTAGGACGTTTGAGTCAGGTGACGGACCTCAAGCGCCGCCAAATTTGGCAAGGTTAATCCGTTAAAACGCCGAAAATTCTTAAACTGGCCAGATTTAAAAGCGAGCCATCACACCGAAAACTAGACACGAGATATGACGACATGGATACATCCGATGCTGGCGCAAAACGCGCTACAATTTGCGGTTGAGAAAGCGACGATCGAGGGCAAGGCCACCATCACAGTTTTGGTGCTACTTTCAATGTTTAGCTGGACAATTATTATTACCAAAGTGCGGCAATTGATCATCGCGCGGCGGGCGGCCAGGAAATTCTTCGAAGCTTATAGCGCCACGCGTGATCCACTGGACATCCAGAAGCGCGGCGAGGAGTTTGAAGGTGCGCCTGCGTTTCATGTTTATCAGCGGGCGGCCGAGGAAGTCACCTACCATTTAAAGAATAATCCAGTCATTGTGACCACGCTCGCAAACACCAGTATCGGCGAGGGCAATACCGATCATCTCGCACGCTCCAACACCGTAAAGATTAGCCAGGCTTCCTTTGCCGCAGTCAAAGTGGTGATGGAAGAGGCCGCTGCCGCCGAAGCGATGTCGCTGGAAAAAGGCATGATCGTGCTCTCGACCGCTGTCGCCGGTGGCCCCTTCATCGGGCTGCTCGGAACCGTCTGGGGCGTCATGTCTACTTTTGCCGGCATTGCCGTGGCGCAACAGGCCAGCCTGACAGCGATGGCCCCCGGCGTGGCCGCGGCGCTGGTCGCTACGGTTACCGGCCTGTTGGTCGCGATTCCCGCCATGTTCGGCTACAACTTCATGGTGACGACCATTCGTCACATTACGATGGAACTGGACGGCTTCTCCAGCCGGTATGCCAACCAGATCGAACACGCCTACGTCGACAACCGGGACATCGAGGATAAAATTGCCGAAGCCCTCAAACGGCGCGCCTAATGAAAAAGTGTTCGCACTCCGCCCACGAATCGTTGACGGAACTGAACATCACACCGCTGCTGGACCTGGCGTTTGTGTTGCTGGTGATCTTTATCATCACCACCATTCCGCCGGTGAAGGATACGGACTTGAAACTGCCGTCCGCTTCCAAGCATGAGAAGGATCCGCCGCGCAAGGCCAACTACATTTCGCTGGATGCCGACGGGAAATTGTACCTGAACACGAAGCAGATCCCGCTCAATCAGTTGTTGCAAGAGATATTGAATCTGCGGGAGAACGATCCGGATTTGAACATCATCGTGCGCGGGGACGCCAAGACGCATTATAAGGACATCCGGGCGGTGCTGGACCTGTGCCAGCAGGCCAACATTGTCAAAGTGGATCTGGCGACTGAAATCGAGAAAAAATGATCCCGCAGTCCAAGCCCAAACCCAAAAAGAATTCGTCGAAGGTGAACCTGACGATTTCGTTCATCTTTCACGCCTTGTTGATTGCCGGGTTGGTGTACTTTGCGGCGCGGGAAGGATATCTGGGGAAGAAACTCCAAAAGATCTCCGTGCAGATGGTGAAGGAAAAGCCGCCGGAAAAGCCCAAGGAACCGCCCAAGCCAGAGACGCCCAAGGTGGAACCGCCGAAGGTGGTGGAAGCGCCGAAGATGGAACCGGCCAAGACGGCCACCCCGCCACCGGCGGCACCGCCTGTGGTGGCGCCGCCGCCGGCGGAAGTGCCTTCGTTTGAATTCGGAGGCGGCAAGGCTGTGAATTCCGAGAGTGATCCGGTGCAGCTTTACAAAGGCTACATGGAATATGTGCTGCGCGACCGCTGGAACCGGCCGGATGATATGGATGACGCCACGTTTGTGGCGGAGGTGCAGGTGCAGGTGGACCGGCAGGGTAACCTGACCCACACGGTATGGCAAAAGGGTTCCGGCAATCAGGTCTGGGACAATTCGGTGCGCCAGGTGTTTCAGCAGGTGACGGCTATTGATCGTCCACCGCCGACCAATTTTCCGCCGGTGGTGACGATCCGCTTTGACACGGAAGAGGAAACGGAACCCGTACTCCAATGAAAAAGACCTCCAGTCGCAGCCACGGCACCATGACCGAGCTGAACATCACGCCCTTGTTGGACCTGGTGTTTGTGCTGTTGGTGATCTTCATCATCACGACGCCGCAATTGGTGAACAATCTGGAGTTGAACCTGCCGTCGGGCAAAACCCCGCCCAAGAAGCCGCATGAACCCAAGGTTCATCACATTGACCTGAATGCGCAGGGGATCATCACCCTGGATGCCGCGCCGGTCACGGTGGTACAGCTCAAAAAGGATCTGGCGGATTTAAAAGCGGATGATCCGCAAATGGGGGTGGTGGTCAAAGGGGATGACAATGTGGATTATCAGCACATGGTGTCGGTGCTGGACGTGCTGCAATCCCTGGACATTCAAAAAGTCGGCATGGCCACCCAATAAGACACGGGAGATACGAAGGTGCGCGGACCGCACCAGGGAAACCCCGACTCAAAATGCTGGCGGACTTGCCTATTTGGCCGGGATAATCGCGGCCGTGCACAGTGTCACCGGGCCAAGCAAACCCGATTCCAACAGTGGCGAATTCTTCGTCAAGTGATGCCAGGTCGTAAACGTCAGGCGCCCGGAAGGGCTGGGCTGGCCGGCCAGCAGCCACTGCGGCCACTCCTTGAGCTGGTCGCCATTCCACTCGCAGTCCGGTGGCAACTGTTCATCACCGATCAGCCGGTTCGCCCACAGGTTAGTCACCTTGATGACCAGATGGTTGACGCCGGGTTTCGCCGCGGCGGTGATATTCAGGCGGTACGGCGGCTTCCAGAGCACACCACATTCCTGGCCGTTCAGAGAAACCGTGGCAAAATTTTTCACTGCGCCCAAATCCAGCCAGAGTTCAGTCCCGGCGCGAAAACGATCCGGGGAAATCTCAAGATCTTTCTCGTAAGCGGCCGTGCCGGAAAAATAACGAACGCCCGGATTCGTGTGGTCGGTCCAGGAAATTAATTGGTCCAGCGTGACCGATGGGGGCGCGCCCCAATTTGGCGGAAAGCTCAGGTTCCAGGGTCCGGGGACGAATTGTGGCGCCGGCAGATCCGCCGCCACCGCGCGCAACACTTTTCCGTCCGCCAACTGCAATTCGACCTGGCCATTGCCCCACAGCTTTACCATCGGCGAACCGTCAGCGGCGATGGAGGTTTCCCATTTTGGCTCCTGGCAAAGAGTGCCCTGGGCGGGCAGCGTCAGAGTTTCGTTCTCGCGCGCACTCGCGCGGCCGGGTTTACCGTTGAACTTATAATCCACGCGCAGCTCTTTGTGGTGAAATTCCGCGGGGTCGCGGTCGGCCAACTCATTACGGGCCACCACCGGTTGACCGGCATTGACCAGCGCGGAAACTTTTTTAGTGACATCCGCCTCGCCAGCGCCATCGGTCGCGGTATAGACGGCGTGCTGAATTTCGAGTCTCGGTTCGGCGGAATAGTCCACGGCAACGTCGCCAACTGTGGCCACGACCGGATCCGAACCTTCGGCCGCCCGACGAAAGATCACGAAGACTGAACCCGCTGGATCAAGATTCAGCTTTACTTTGGTGCGCCCGGCCTCCTGGCTCCAGACCGGCGCGGTTTCAATCAAGCCGGTGTCGGGGTGCCACAGTTCGGGAACTTTGCCACTGACACGGAACACGCATTCTGCGATTTCAAATTGCCGCTGTTGATTGGAAATGAAATAAATCTCCGTCCCGCCCGCGCGGCGATGAACGTAGCGCAAGCGAGAATCGGCGGTGCGGCTGGTAAATTCAAAATCGGGTTTCAACGATTTGGCGGCGAAAACGTCCGCCAGCGGTTTGCCCCAAATGACGGAACCTTTGCCGCACTGATTTTCCTGCACCAGGGTGCCGTCGCATTTACCCCAAAGTTCCGCGGCCAGCTTCTGCACCTGCCGGTCGCAGCGCGGAAAATCCTCGAGGCTGGGTGAATGTTGCGGCCGCGGACCGATCACCGTGACGCCCGCGCGCACCAGTTTACGCAGGGATTTTAACAGGGGCGGCGTCAGGTTCGCATCCCCGGCCGGCAGGATGAGCACGGCATAATTGGCCCCGCTTGCCAGCGTCAACCGGCCGTCTTTCACCGTGGCACCGTGCTCCAAAACATCGGCATTAACGGCATCGTAATCGTAACCGGCGGGCAGTGCGGGATCGGTGGCCGGCATTTCCACCGGAGCACTCTCGCCGTCAAAATACGCCGCATCGGCCACGCCGCGCCCCTGTTGCAGCAGAAATTCACAATGCGCCAGGTAATCGATCCAGGCTTTCCCCTGCTGCCACCACGTCACCGTCCGCTCGAAGTTGATCCCGAATTCCCCCATCGTCATGCCCGGCCAACGGTTCGTCCATGGCTGCATGGCATAGCGATGGAAGTAATAACGGTTAATCCCCTCGCAATACATCAGGTCGCCCAGCGGCTTCAGCGCGTATGGATCATTTTGCCAGCGGGCGTTTTCGGAGCCGGCCGTGAATGACTCCGCGCCGACCAGGCTTTTGCCATAGATATGGGCGACGGACGAGGCGAGTTTAATGGAGGCATCACCCTGACTGCCGGCCCAGAATTCTCCCATCACGAGGTCTTCCGGTTTACCGCATTGCAACGATTCATAGGGACCGGTGTACGGTTCCACGTCACTGGCCAAACCGTGCCGGCGGCAGAGCTCGGCAAAATGACCATAATAATTTTCCGCAAACAAATCGGCGACGGTCCGGCGCATGTCCCAGAGAAAGCGGCTGGTGACCGCCTCATTATCCACGATGCGGCCGGTGAAGGCCGGCAGGTATTTGACCGGATCATAACCCCGGCGCCGCTTGAACTCCGCGCGAAAATGCTCCGTCCAATCCTGGCCACCCACCTCGTAGCTATCGATGAACGAACTGGTGAGCGTCGTGCCCGCCAGCGGCCCGAGGTCGTCCAGAATCTTCTGCATGAATCCGTTCCAATGCGCGTCGAGCGCGGTCCGGCTGAGCTTGTCGCATTCCAGTCCGGTGCCCTCCCTCGGCGCGGGATGATTGATCATGCCAATGGGCGTATAGCCCAGGCGCAGAATGATCCAACGGCCCCGGGGAACCTGCCACCGCAACCGGCCGTCTCCGGCCAGTTTGGCAGAAAGGTCCAGAATGCCTTGGCCGGGAATGGCCTCTTCGTGGTCGTCGGCGGCGGGCGGCGCGCTGACAAAAGTGTGGGATGAAGCGCTTTGCAGTGCGCGGGGAGCCAAGGCCAGATTGCGGTCGTTGACGGGAAACAGCAGCGTGTCACCCTCCGGCACCGTCACCGTGCCGGGAAGGCCATTAAGCGTGAAATCGACGCGCAATTGTTTCACCGACCCGGGAGCCGGATCACCGCCCAAAGGGTCGTTGCCGGCCACGAGGGACGTGTGCCCGCTTTTGATCGTAGCGAGGAGCCGGGCGCTTACATCCGCCGACCCGGCCCCGTCCGCGCCGTAAACCGCACGCTTGATTTCCAGCTTACCTGCCGGCGGCACGCCGGCGCCCGCCCGGATTCCGGGGGCCTTGAAAGCGAGCACGGCGATGTCACGGTAAAATCCTTGTGTGACCGGCGGCGGTGGTAACACGGCGTCGAAGAGCGCCGGGCCTTGGAAGTTGGTTTCGCTCGAGGTGAGCCGCTGCATGGCATTCGTCACGGTATTCCAGGGACCACCGCTGCTGGACCAACCGGCGCAGTTTTCCACCGAGAGTTTAAAGCCAAGCCGGTTTGCCTCCGCCACCGCAAAGTGAAAATCAGCCCGCCATTCCGGGCTCATGAACGGCACATCCCCGCGCGGGAATGCAAAAATAAGTCTGCTCCGCGCGCGAGGTCGGACTGGCGAATTGGATGCGAACACCCCAGGTCTCCCGGCGCGGTTCCTGGTTGCGTTCGGCGGGCCAGGTAAATTCCAAGGCGATGAACGTCACGCCATCACGGCGAATGTAGTGCGGTTCGCCGTCGCGCGTGTAGTTCGTATCACACAAGCAATAGCTCACCAACGTGCGCCCACGCGCCACGCCGGCGGCGGCACGGTTTGGCCGCCATTCCTCACCCAGCATGATGTATTGGATAAGATCGAGCAGAGCGGATTTGCCGCTGCCGAAAGCGCCCGAGATGAGCGTGTGATTGGAGACGTCGAAGATTTGCCGGAAGCCATACCAGTTCACGGCAATGATGCGTGTGAGAGAAATGCGTTGTGCGCTCATGGCTGGTTCCCCTCCTCGGCAGCAGCGATTTCATTATTACCGTTCGAGGCCGTAGGTGATTGCTGATAAAGCGCGGCGGATTGCGCCCATTCTTCCGGACGCTCAAACGGGATGACACGCGCAAGCGTAGGGAGAATTTCCAGGCGTGATTCCCCGAACTGTTCGGCGTCGGGCTGAAAGCGAACGAGCCGGCGCGAACGGAGTTTGACCAGGATGCGTTCGAGATGCGTGGGCGCGGGCGGTTCGATGTGCTCGAAGTAGAGCTTGAGTTTCGCAAAGAGATCGTCGGCCGACAGGGCGACGATGTTCGTGGGGCGCTCCATGATGGCGTCGTCGTAAATGCGCCAGAGCGTGAGCACCACCAGGGTTTCATCCTTGGTAAAGCGGGCGGTGAGACCGCACTCACCGGGAATTGGACGCGCCTGGAGAATCGGCCGATCCGGGTCCTGGAAAAGCGCCACGTTCAAAAGCGAAAGGTATTCGGCGAGTTCTGGCTCATACTTGCGCGCAGTCTGGAACAGCTCACGTTCCCGGCCCGTGTCGCCAAACAACACGCCGGTGGCAAGCAGGTCGCTGAGAATTTCGCGCATCGCCGGACGGTCATCGTCCGGAATATGCGCCCAGAAGGAAGGCCATTGGGGGGTCATGCAGTCCTCTCGATAGTGAGTCGTTCGACGCGCCGACCGGCGACAACGTCAGTCGGGATTTTCTCCGGCTCTGATCCGTATTCCTGTCTGGCGGTGCGAATACGCCAGCGAATCGGCTTGTGCCCGCGCTTGCCGGAAGCACGGTCGTAGGCCAGCACCGCAAGGAAATCCAACAAGTCGTCCAAAGTGTTGGTCAATCGCATATCCGCCGTGGAAAGTACCGCGCCCTTATCCGGCAGAAATTTTTCCACCAAGCGACCCGCGCGCTGCGGCGTGACTGCATAAAGGTTCTGGCGCCGGATTCGCTCCAGCGCAGCCTGCGAATCTCCCGCAGTGGGCGGCTTCGAGATTCCCAATTCCACGGGCAGCCGGGCACGACGTGGCCGGGCGAGCGCGTCCTGACCAAAATAAAATTCCACCTCCGGGCTGAGAATCATCATTCCGGGCTGACTCGCGAGATGGGCGAAAGAACTGCCGGAATGCTGCTGGTCGGCGATCTGCAAATACGCCTTCACCATTTCGGGACGCTGCCCGCGCATCTCCGTCTGATAGCGATAACGCGCGGCGGACAGCTCGCTAAATTCAGCAATCCTGCCGTCAATGATGCGCTGCTTGGCAGAAATACCGGCAATGGCGCGCTCCAACTTGAGGAGCATTTCCTCCGCCTCGCCGTAGGCCGTAGTTTCATCCACGCCACGATGCGCTGCGATACCTTCGGCAAGGCGCTGTTTGACGAACGGGTTTGCCCAGGCGTCCTGAGCGACCAGTCGAGCTTGTTTGAGTTTGGGCAGCAGCCCGCCGTGTTCCAAGGTGTCGTAACAGACCATGTGCTCGCCCTCGTGGAATTCGACGAGAAAGCGGCGCAGGGTTTCGTTTGGAGTGAGACTCGCGCGCTGTTGCTGGGCGTAGCGAAGAATCACGGTTTCAACCGCGCGCATTTGCTGGCCGCCCCGGGTGGCGCGGTCGAGCAGCTCCTTCACCACCTGCCGCAGTTCCTCCGCATTGCGCTTTGTCGAATCGAGCGCGCCCTCAGCAAGCAAGGTTTCACAAACCGAGCGCACAGTCGCCGCGAAATCCTTCAACTCAGCAAGGTCATCCTCCGCATAGCTTCTTAACAACCCGAGCAACGGCGACAAGCGCGGCGAAAGAACGACCCAGCGTTCGTCGAGACTGGCTGGCCGTTCCTCCAACCAGCCCGCTTCAAGCAGCCGGTTAAAAATCTGCCCCGCCCGGTGACGAACGTCCGCAAATTGCCCGCCCTCGTCTTCTTCCAGTTTCACACTGGGATGCGCCGCCAGCGCATCATGAATCAGCGCGATGGCATCCGAGTGGGAAAGCTGATCACCATCATCGCTAGCCTGCTCCAGACGATCCGCACAATCCACATAGAGCGGTGCGGAAGCGCGGGCGAGCGGGCGGAAAAAACCTCCGGCGAGAACCGGCGCAAGCTTGGTGCCGAGACCTTTCGGCTCCGGGCTGCCTTGAATTGTTGTTGTGGCTGCGTCACCCATGGAAAATTGTTCGGTGAGTATGGCGTAGATGGCTATGAATTGTCACGATTGGACAGAGGTTGCCAGAACCGGTAGGACATTGGTTGTCCAAGCCAAAACATAATTTGGTCATTTAATCACCAGCGGGGCAATGTCAAACGAGCCGCAGTGCCTGGCTTGGGCCATGAGGTCGTCGAGCGTCTTTAGTGACGCGGTTGTTGCACTGCCGGGAATTTTGGAGCCAATCGCCGACTCATGCAAGCGTGTGAAAGCCAGTCGGCACATCCCTTGTCTTCCAACCAACCTCCGGCCATTCATTCCAGTCGCCGCCATGCTGATCCGCCAGTTTTAGCGGTTTTCCCTGGAAAAACGGATTCCGGCCGAGTTGCTTCAAGAAAAAGTCCGAACCGGCATCACGGCAGGCATCCCGCAATTTCAAGGCCCATTCCACATGAAACGGTTCGGCGTAAATATCACTGCCGCCGCCCGCGATGACCCAGTCAATTCCGGTCAAATCGAGGGATAATTCGGAAAACATCGGTTCGCAGGACAGGCCCTTGAATCGGCTGGGGACGGAACGCAGTTCCTGAACCCGCCCGACATTGTCCTGCGAGGTTATGGTGGTCATGGCTACGAGATTTTCTGGCCAGGCCGCCCCTTGGGCCAGCAGCCAACGGCCGAGTTCCGCCATTCGCGCCGGTCGTTTTGACAGCCAAAGCCAAAGGTGTCGCCTGCCGGAATCGGAAGAAACGGCATCAATAATCTCCTCCTTAAGAAACGAAAACGGGACGGAACTGCTCAAGGCATCGCCCATGTCGGAGATGAAAATCATGCGGGGCAAGCCCTGCAACCACGGTTTGGCCTCCATTTCCGCCTGCGAAACCGGAGCCCAGCGGGACGCCATGGCCACCCGGCCGGGAAACAGTTTAGGGATTTCAAACCGGTCGGCGTATCCCGGGTGGCCCGGACGCGCTGCGCCCAGAAGCCCGGCGTAACATTTACAGGCTTGGCGAATCACTTTTTCCAGCCGCTGACAGTCAGCCCGCGTCAAGGCAAACTGATTGGACAATTGGGCGATTATGGCGACGCGGTTGAAGTGGATTTGAGACGTATATTCCAGATCCGCGGTGGTGAATTCCAGCGCAGCCCGCACCTCGCCCGCCGCTGGCAATGCGGGAGTGGCACAAATGGTCTGGGCCAGTTGCCGGAGCAATCTCCTTTTGGGAACCCATAATTCACAGCCTGCGCAGCCCATGACTGGATTGATCGTCGAGTGGCACCATTGAATGATCGTTTTTTTCATATTTGATTTCAGTTTGACGCCATTTTCATCCGTCGTTGAATGAGCCATGGCATCTGAAAAAAAGTTTGGCGGGGTTTTATTCGGTCCACGGGAGGTGCTACCGGGCCTGCTGAAAGCAGCAGGGGAATTCAGTTGAGTGAGATTTCGGGCGACCGCACTGTCATTTCTCGCCGCCTGGAAGCCTCGCAAGCCTCCCAGACCAAGACGCGCAAATCCCAAAGGCGGCGGTCGGGCGACTTGAGCATGGCCTGGATGTGGT
>Ga0302277_1000131_pt1 | contig 58472 bp, 46 predicted proteins | sample III_Bog_N3_1_FD_198759 | JGI IMG/M metagenome (GOLD analysis project Ga0302277, IMG submission 198759) | Peat permafrost microbial communities from Stordalen Mire near Abisko, Sweden - III_Bog_N3_1 | ecosystem: Environmental > Terrestrial > Soil > Wetlands > Peat | place: Sweden: Abisko... | reverse complement strand
CCTCAACAAAAGTGGTGCCCACGACAGGACTTGAACCTGTATGATTTTACTCACTAGAACCTGAATCTAGCGCGTCTGCCAATTCCGCCACGTGGGCAACGTGTATTTGCAACGTATTTTTGACTTTACCTGTCTTCCGATTTACCTTTGTATACTGCCTTTGTATACCGCAGCATTCAATTATGTCACCGGAAACTGAAAAGCAGCCAGACAGCCGAAAACGGGATGAAACCTTGTCCAAAGACGGGCAATGGCGTTCATTTCCCAAAATTCCGTGCCTGCTGCAATACGTCAGCAACGGCAACTACTATGGCAGAATCAGGGTCAACGGCAAGTTGATTCGGGTTAGCCTAAAGACAACGGTTTGGACAACCGCCAAACTGCGATTGACCGATCTACAAAAAGATCAGCGGGAAAATGTCAACAGAGTTGACCCGCCGAAGTTCAGCGAAGCCGTGGAAATGTTCAAAACGGAACTTGAACACGACACGACGCTAAAACCACAAAGCAAAAAGTATCGCCTATGGTGTCTCGGCAAGCTGCAAAAAACCTGGCCGGCACTTTGGGACTTACGTCTCAATGAAATCACCCCGCAAGCCTGTAGGGAGTGGTCCTCAAAATTGGTCAAGGAAGTCGCCTGTCATTATTACAACAACACGCTGGGCACTCTCAAGCAGGTGCTGCAGGTGGGCATCAAAGCGCACAAGGTAAATTGTGGTAAAACATTGGATAGCCCGACAGCGGAGTTGAAAAAAACGCGGATTACCCAAAAGGATCTTCGTTTGCCCGAGCCCTCGCAATTCAAGGAATTGGTTGCAAACATCCGCAAGCGCAGTGGCGGCTGGGGTCCGCGCGATGGGGACTTGGTGGAATTTCTTGCATACAGCGGACTGCGTATCAAATCGGAGGCGGTTTGGGTCACAGGTGAGGACATCGACTGGACCCGCAAGGAAATCATCGTTCGCGGCGATCCCGTCACAGCAACAAAAAACAGTGAAACGAGGCGTGTGCCTATCCTTCCCGACATGGAAAATTTGCTATTGCGAATGAAGGAACAGCTTGGGGCATTTGATAAAAAACCGGTTTTGCAAGTTGGACATTGTAATGAAGCGCTGGCGCGGGCCTGCAAAGAGATTGGAATTGCCAAACTCACCCACCACGATCTCCGCCACCTCTTCGCCACTCGTTGCATTGAATCCGGCGTGGACATTCCTACGGTCTCACGCTGGCTCGGGCACAAGGATGGTGGGGCTTTGGCGATGAAGACGTATGGGCATCTGCGGAACGAGCACAGTCAAGCCATGGCACAGAAGGTGAAGTTTTAATAATTGTCCCGACCAGATAAAGCCATTTTTTACCTCACTTAAAACCGGCTGAAGGTGATTCAAGTTTACCCGCCTTTTCCTGAATTCGTTGCAGATCCGTGGCAATCTCACGCCTGTCACCATATTGAACAAAGAGCGTTTCGGCTTCCTTGGCAAAAAACAAGGCCTGTTTAAAATCATTTCGTTGTTCGGCAATTCGAGCCTGATTCAACTTGCAGTAAGCCACACCCACTTGACGCCTTAATTGGACAAGTATTATTTCTGCCTGAGTGTTGAACTCCTCCGCTTCTGGCAATCGCTTCAACTCAATCATTATTTTGGTCAGTTTTTGGCAAAAAACAGACTGCAATTCTTCGGCGTTATTAAGCCCAGAGGTTATGCGTAAAGCTTCAAGCATGCTCGATTCGGCTTCTTTGTATTTGCCCAAATCACGATGCAGGCTTCCCCAAGTCCCATGCGTAATCGCTAGTTAATAATGGTCGCCCGCATGCTTGAAAATATTCAAAGCCTCTACTAGCAGTTTTTTCGACTCGTCAAATTTTTTTCGTTCCTTGGCAACCTGCGCCGTCAAACGTAAACCCATCCCGATCAGGATCTGGTCATTTTCGGCACGCGCGGCGGCAAGCCCTTCTTCCAAAGCTGCCAGGCATTTGTCGTAGTCAGACCAGAAAAAATAGACCCACGCCTCATTCGTGATAAGCGCACGGGCAATTTCTTTTTTGCTGCCTATCTCCTTAGCCGAGTGAACGGCCATCTCACCGAGTCTTCGACGAAGGTCATTATACCCACGAATTCCCAACGCATGTCCCAAGCTGCGGACCATTTGAACCACCAGATGATGTTGATGGAAATTGAAGGCATCCTCGACACCCCATGCCAACAATTCGTGGTGTTCATCAATCAAATCAATCGTCGCAATCGAAGGCCAGTCTATGTTCTCGCCTCGTCCATTCACGAAACTGAACAGTTTCTCACCGATAGTTTTCCGGCATGAATCGTCCAATTGGATTTTACGACTGCGAATAAATCCACGCGCCAGCGACAGGATCCGGTAAGATTTTTGGACCGTGGAAAGCGAATCATTGGTTTTTGGGTCGTTGTTTGCAGGACGATGCACCCTGATGAGCGCGAATTGATTCAACTCATCCAGGGCGTCCTCTACATCGTTCCTTCCCAAATTAAGCCAATCGCCCAGCATTTCTCCCACCACTGGCGTGCCGGGCAGCGCCAATGCGGCCAACAGGTTTTTCGACTTTGGCAAAATCAAGCGATATGATTCTTCGAAAAGAAAATCCAAGACAGGCGTTTTGCCTGCATCGGCCAACCGTCGGATGACTGTCGCCGGGTCTGCGCCGGTTGCAGCGATCCGCCCCAAAGCCCAAATGATCGCCAAGGGAATTCCACCGGTATGTTCAGCCAAAGATTTTACTTGGTAATCGTTCAGGTTGAGACGGTCGCGTGAAATATTCGAATGACATTGCTCCCGGATTAATCGCATCGCATCGGGGACGGACAATTCGGTTACCCGAGCCGCGACCACATCAATAGGTTCAAGCTTGATATGAAAAAGCTCTTGCCCTTGCTTGAACTGCTCCGAATCAAAGACAGGCCCAATTCTTTAAGGGGGCTGGAGCGAGATCAGCGATTGGCGATCATGGGATATAGTCCTGATGAAATCGAGCAATTGACTGGTTTTAAGCAAGGACAATATAAGTTCCTAAGTTCTGAATTGGATGAAGGCCAAGAATTAAATGAGAAATCTGGGTTGGACTGGCAAGCTCACTACGACCCTTGGTTAGAGAATGGAGAAGCAAGCGAAACTTAAGGATAGCAGCCATTATCTGAAATTTAGCTTAATCATCACATTTATCTCTAAGAATCATGCACTGCATCAATTCACGTATATCTGACCAGGAGACCAATCCTTTCCTCAAAAAATTGGACCGACTCGACGAAGCAAAACTCAAATATGCTGGCTCGGAATGGCTTTTGAATTTTTTGAGAACGGAACGCTGTCTAAAACCTCCAGTCTTAACCGATGAACAACTGCTTTTATGGCAGAAGACATTGCCTTAACATTACCAGATAGTTTGAGGTTGTATCAGCCCGACAGATTAGGTTTTGATCAGCTAGCCCAGACCCCGAATGAGTGGTTTGTCCAGCGATATCCACTAGCCTACCAAAATCATGGCTCGCCTTTTCTGGAATTGCTGCAACTTAGAGATGGCTTTTCCCAGCAAATCCTATCTCTAGTTTTGAACCACGATTTCTTCGCCGCTGTATTGGGCGGGAGAAAAGATCTCAATCATCACGTCATCTACTTTGTGCCGGAGATGGAGTGGTATTTCAAAGACTCGGACAACATCTACAAAACTACTACCCAGGAAAAGCTCCAGAATCAATATCGTGCGCTGATGATGAAGTGTGCCCAAGACATGCCGATTCAAGTCCATAAATTAAATCTGGTTCATGAGTTTAGAAGTGACCGAAATGCGAAGATAATCCTGCAAAGAGCCAAATCTATTCTAGCCGCGGATCAATCTTACTTTTCAGCGACGTCATCTAATCAAAGAATCCGTGGTCCTGAGTTGTATGAGCGATTGATGCGAGTTTTGTGTGATACGATGCTAGAACAGAGTGAGGGCGGATGCTTGACCGTTTCTGAGGCCTATCAAGTATTTTGTAAACTAGCCCAACAAAATAGCCTTGACCAGATCAAGCGTTCGATGTTCAAGGAAATTATGCGTGATTTGATTAAGGATGAGTTTGGGGTAGGTTTGCGACGAGATGTGTTGAATGCAGAAAATAAGCAGCAGGAAGGGTGGAGGGGGTTGAAATTGCTGGGCATGGAGGGGTTGGTCGGTTGAGTGTCCGATTGTTAAAAAAGTCCGTTCGGTGGTTTTCTGCCCAATTTCGACGTCATTTCAGGCCCCGTTCCCTTTAAATGATTACGCCCCAGCGATTTGATTTAAAAATTCCTTGAACGATTCTGCTTAAGTTGGTTCACTCAATCTCAGAAGTGACGGGACAATTTTCTGCTGGTTGGGAAATGCACTTTTGGTGAGCTTGGGTGCAGGTGCGGCAGCTTCGTTTTTTGAGCGCCCTAAACCAGATGCCGTGAGTTGACGAAACAGTGTTCATATAACGACTTGGTAAAGTGGAACTCAGTTCGGGTTTAGGAATCTGTTATGGCAATCCCAAAAGTGCTTAAGGAAACCCGTATAAACGCACCCTAAAACCGCAGTAAACCCCTGCAAATGAGTTTGAAAAAGTTGAAACTAAGCTCGAGGATTTAGCCATGAACATGCAACTAGACTTCCCCTTCGGCGGAGGGTTGAGTTCGGGTGAATAACACTGTTAGGCCACTACGCATGACCACATTCGCCATAGACCCGCACAAGCTTGAGGAGCTTCTGAATTATTGCACCGGCTTTGCCAAGCAGATGGTCGAGGCTCACGGAGCATTTCATCCTTTTGGAGCGGTGCTTGTTCCCAGCGGCACAGTCACGGCTGTTGGTGCTGACATCGGACAGGAGCATCCGAACGGAGTAGATGTTTTCCGCTTCTTGCAGAGCGCTATGCGTTCTCAGTTTCAGAAGCGAGAGATTGTTGCCGCCGCTATCGCGACCGACGTGAACATCCCACCACAGTTTAAGCCGACATTCCCCGATGGCATCCGAGTGCTTTTGGAGTGCGCTGGCTATTCTCGTTACATTTACTTGCCCTATCGAGTTGCGAGCGGCAAAGCTGAGTATGGAGCTTTTATTCCAGTTGATGTTCATCCAAGTTCAGGGCTTTGTTGGTGCGACGATGCTCTATAATAACACCTATACAGTGAACAATAGCGGTTCCACCTTGATCAATTTTGATTACAGCGGAATCGACAGCGTTACCTTTACTTCGGGCGAAGAACAGTTTGCGATGGATAATTTGACGGTCTCTGTTCCTGAACCTAAGTCGTTGAATTTGATTTTACTGATTATACCTTTTGCTGTAATGAACCGTCTGCGGCGGCGGCCTAACCAGTCGCCGGAGCCAACCGCCGTTGGCGCTGTCCGTTCCGCTTTCGCGGTTCACGCCGCGAGTCCGCGGTGGCTCAGCTTTTTTCGTTAGGCCGATTCGCACCACCATGAAATTTAAGCATCCATATTTGGTTTTGTTAATCATTTCACTCGGACTTTTGGTGCTTGGCTACATTGGCGCGACACATCCCACTCCTGCCAGTTGGGGTAATATCAAGACCTCGACTTTTATATGGGTTTATTTTTTGGGGCTAGTTCTTCTTTTGCTGATTGGAGCTGTCGGGTTTTTGGCATCATTGATTTGGTGGCTAGTCGCAGCCATCAGATCGCGGGCGTGCTCTCACCATCGAGGCAGTTGATTTTGTGTTATGTTTTACCATCGGCCTAACCAGTCGCCGGAGCCAACCGCCGTTGCCGCTGCGGTTGCAAGCCATGCGATTAGTCGGCGGTGGCGCAGCTTTTTTCGTTAGGCAGCATTAAGTATGAATTGCCCATATTGCAATCACAGATTTCCGCTGACATGGCAGCGTTACTTTATGTCGCCGATGGGACGGCATACTTGCCCCACTTGCGCCAAGCGTTCTCAAATTAGGCGTAGTGTTGCCCAGTTTTTGATTACAGCGATTATTTTCTGGGCTTTTGCCATTCCATTTATGATTTTCCTCTACCGCCGGTTCGGCGGGCTTTGGGATTTACTTGGCATTGTGCCAGGCGTTATCGTCGCCCTTCCTTGTGACAAACTTTTGGATGAGAGATTTCGAGGGCTGGAGCCAATTAAAAAAGATGACAATGCTGCCTAACAAGTCGCCGGAACCAACAGCCAGCGGCGCGGCTTTTTGTCCGAGAAGCTTCAGGCTTTTGTTTGTCACCAGTTGGCCGTGGCTCAGCTTTTTTCGTTAGGCGTTTCGCACCATGAGCATTTTCAACATATTCAAAAAGACAAAGACATCGGGAACTGCAATGATTATTGATATTCGTGAAGACGTGCCGGACTTTCTCGCCTACATCCGTCAGCGGGTCGAGCAGCACATGGCAAGTTCCCAGCCGTCGGAGCTTGTGGGTGTGATCACCTTCGGATTTGAGATCGGTCAGGGAAACATGGCGTGGCTGGATTTTGATACGCGGTCAAATGCCGCGCCTGACGGGAAATGGACGGTGAGAGTTGGAAAAACACCCCGGTTGGACCGGCCAAAGTGGCCGGTCTTTTACAAAATACCCAAAGGCAAGCCGGTATTTTTCATTGATCTGCAAGGCCGGAAAGTGGAGGTGTTGTGTGCCGAGAATACGGATGAATTGGTTGCTGCCATCGTGGGTGATGCGATGAAGCAGGCGTTGCTGAAGGCGCGAGCCGAGGGTTTTTTCAATCTATTGCCCAAGGTGCCAAAATGCCCAATGTTCGTTGAACACATGGAAGGATTTTATTCCTGGCCGACATGTAACGATCATAGCGGGGAGAATCTATTGTGAAACTACAAACGCCTAACCAGTCGCTGGAGCCATCCGCCGTTGGCGCTTTCTTCCGCTGTCGCGGTTCACGTCGCGAGTCGGCGGTGGCTCAGCTTTTTTCGTTGAATATGAGCGCCGAACATCCAGACATTCCCCAACCACCCAATAGCAATCCCAGTAAAAATATGAAAAAGCATTTTCTTTTAATCAGTAGCAGCATTCTCCTCTCGGTGATCACTGCCAGCGCCATTCCAATTACCTACACCATGACCGGTGTCGCCAGCGGCAGGCTTGGCACCAGCACATTTACAAGCGCCGCCTACACGATTTCTGCCACCGCCAACACAAGCCAGACCATATCTTCTGGTTCTATTTTTTCAGTCCTGGACCTGACCGCCACCATTTTTGTAAATGGCATCGGCACGGCGATCGTCACTGTGCCTTTTTACACTTATGACAACCAGACAACGTCAGAAGCAGGTTTCTATTACGGCACCAGCTCACTTAGGCCCGGCGTCGTGAATGCGGCATTTTCAACCTACACGTTGGCGTCATCCATCGGGCCGCTGGGCGGAACTTCCCTAGCGGTGGGTGGTATTGCCATAAATACGACCGCCGGATTTTTTGACACGCAGCCGCTTTCCATAGCGACGTTTCAAGCATCCACCGCCGTTCCCGATCAAGCTTCCACACTTGGCTTACTGAGTTTCGGCATTCTGGCACTCGCTGGCTTTCGTTACCAACAATCCATATTGAGTCACCGATCAGCCTAATATAATGACAGGCTGCGCTATGTTTCGGAATATTTTCACATTGTGCTAGTATTTGTGCTAGTTCTATAAGTTTCCAGCACACCCTTCTTGCCATTACCGAAAGCGGAACATTTCGCAATTCAATCAATGTTTGCAACCATTTTAGAAGGTTAAACGAAATGGGGTGAAAGAGTCCGAAACCGTTCAAACCAGATTTTTCTGTCCTCTTTGCATAGCCAAACATCAGGTGAGAACATGACGCCGCCTAACCAGTCGCCGGAGCCAACCGCCGTTGGCGGTAAACCACAAATGCATAAATGAAAAACTCAATAAATAAAACTATCGTCCTGCTCACCTTGACTTCATTAATCGCTGGATGCAACGAGCACCACGGTGATTCATTCCCGGCCTGAGGGAGCCAGGATTTATGTGGATAATGTCTATGTCGGCACAACACCTTATACTTATAAAGACATGAAGATTGTTGGAGCGAAAACACCGCTAACGCTGAAGTTGGATGGTTACGAAACGCTAACGACCAATCTTAATAAATCTGAGCGGCCAGATGTTGGAGCGATTGTGGGAGGTGTTTTCTTCACGTTCCCATTTCTGTGGACCATGGAATACGACCCTGTGCATACCTACGAGTTGGAACCTGCTACTACGAAAGATTACAAATAGTGAGGGGCCTAAACGTTGCCACATCCACAAGCCGCTCTAACAAAGGAGTGGCTTTTTTATTTTCATTGCGGGGATTGATATCAGCGGTTTATCTGACCCGATAATGGTGCGTTGCAGGCTTTTTGTTGTGGCCTTGTTTCGGACGCAGGATTATGATTTGATGATGCCAGAGCTTTTCCATCATTTGCCGAAAAACGTTATTCAAGTCTTCTCTGGCCGCAATCTTCTGTATCATTTGTTAGCCATTGCGATAAATGAAGCCAAAAGGGGGCAAATGAGGCCTTTGAGAAAAAATTCATTGTCCGGTTCAGTCCTTGTGAACGTTGGTGGTTCTTCGCAAGTCCTTGAATTGCAGATATAACCTGAATCTAGCGCGTCTGCCAATTCCGCCACGTGGGCTTGATGCTAAAGAAGCACTGCTGCATATGATGCCTCGGGAAAGGGCAAAGGCAAGGATTTTTCCCGGGCTTCGCTTCCGCAAGAAACGCGTCAGTCGTTGGCAATGGCCGGCGCGTCGTGGTTTTGGATGGCCGGTTTGCTCACGGCCGAAACATTTGCCAAGGTGCGTTGCAGGACTTCGGCAAGGGTGGTCATGGAGACGGGTTTTTCCAGCAGTTCAGTGATGCCGGCGGCGGCCACTTTTTCGCGGGTGAAATCGGATGAAAGGCCGCTGACCAGAATGATCGGCAGGTCGGCGCGAAAAACGTGGAGTTGGCGCGCCACTTCGAAGCCGTTCATTTCCGGCATGGTCAAGTCGGTGATGACGAGATCAAAGTGCGCGGGATTTTGGCGGATCAATTCAACTGCCGCGCGCGGATTATTGCTGACGGTGACCTGATATTTCAACCGCTCCAGCAGCCGTTGAAACGGCGCGGTCAAGGCCGGTTCGTCATCAAGCAACAAAATTTTCTGGCCGCCGCCCGTGGTCACGGTGTCCGCGACAACATTCGTTTGCGGACCGTGGCTGGTGCGCGCGGGGAAATAGAGATCGAAGGTGGTGCCTTTGCCCACCGTGCTTTCAACGGTGATGATTCCTTCGTGTGACTGGACGATGCCGTGCACGACGGCCAGGCCGAGGCCGGTGCCTTTGCCCACGGGCTTGGTGGTGAAAAATGGCTCGAACATGCGTTCCAGCGTTTTGGCATCCATGCCGTGGCCGGTGTCGGCAATGGTCAGCCGCGCGTATTGAATCGCCTGAAATTCCGGGTGCGCCACGATAAATTTTTCCTCCGGTAAAAAAGATTGCAGCCATACGTTCAACTGGCCGGGCCGGTCATCCATCGCGTGGAGCGCGTTGGTGGCGAGGTTCATCGTCACTTGGTAAATCTGCGTCGGATCGGCCAGCACGGTCGGCGCGTCCTCGGCCACGGCCACTTCGATTTTGATTTCCGCCGGCAGCGAGGCGCGGAGAAATTTCATCGCTTCCTTCACCACCGTGTCCAGCGGGATGATCTGGCGTTTTTGTTCGCGCTGCCGGCTGAAGGTCAGGATTTGTTGCACCAGATCTTTGGCGCGGCTCGCGGCCTTGAGGATTTCCGCCAAATCTTCCTGCGCCGCCGCATTGCCGACGGTGTCCTGTTGCAGCAAATAACCGTAGCCGAACATGGACGCGAGAATATTATTGAAGTCATGCGCGATGCCGCCGGCCAGCGTGCCGATGGCCTCCATTTTTTGCGCCTGGCGCAACTGGGCTTCCAACTGCCGGTCTTTGGTGACGTCGCGGAATGTCCAGATACGTCCGTAATATTTTCCAAACTTGTCCCGCACCGGGGCCGAATGCCGGTGCAAAATGGTGCCGTCCCGCAATTCGAAAACATCATTGCCGACGGCGTCGGGATGTTTGGACAGGTAGGAGATTTTTTCCGCGAAATCCTCGGGGTTTTTGGTCTGGTTGGTGACGAACAGGCGTTGCGACGCGCCATCCGGATCCACCACGATGTGGGGCGGGATTTTGAACAGTTCGTTGAATCGGCGGTTCTGCAGGATTTTTTTACTGTCGCCATCCACCACCAAAATCCCGTCCGCCGCGGAATCCACCTGCGCCTCCAGAAACGCCGTCTTCCAGCGCAATTCATTTTCCGCCTGCTTGCGCTCCGTGATGTCCTCTTTGACGGCGATGTAATGCGTGATCTGGCCGGCCGAATCCAGCAAAGGCGCGATCGCGGCCCGCTCCCAAAAAAGTTCGCCATCTTTGCGGCGGTTCAACAACTCGCCGTTCCAGATGTGGCCCGCCGTGATGGTGGCCCACAATTCCGCATACGTTTCCCGGGGCGTCTGGCCGGATTTCAAAATCCGCGGATTCTTGCCCACCGCCTGTTGCGCCGAGTAGCCCGTCACCCGCGTAAACGCTGCGTTGACGTATTCCATTTTGCCGTTCACGTCCGTGATGGCCACGGCGACCGGACTTTGTTCCACGGTGCGGGAAAGTTTGCGCAACTGGTCCTCCGATTTTTTACGTTCCGTGATGTCAAACAAAACGCCCTGGGAGCCGACGACCCGGCCCGCCGGGTCAAACACCGGAAACTTGATCACGTGCAGGAAAATTTTTTGGCCGTCGGCCCGCACCCCCTCTTCCTCCAATTTAATCAACTGGCCGTCCTGCATGATCTGCCGGTGATTTTCATCGCCCTGCGCCGCCATGCGGGCCGCGTGGCCATCCGCAGCGCCGCGCGTTTCCCCGGCATAAACTTCCAGCGGTGTTTTGCCGAGAAATTTTTCGGCCGGCACACCCTTGATCTGGCAGAAACCGGGATTGACGAGCACATAGCGGCCCGCCGCGTTTTTGCGGAAAATGCCCACCGGCAACTGCGTGATCAGGGAATGATAAAGCGCCTGCGATTCCCGCAGCGTTTCCTCCGCCCGTTTGCGCTCCGTGATGTCGCGCAGCGCCACCAATGCCGTGGGCCGGCCCTGGTAAATGATCTGGTTGGCGTTGATTTCCACGGCGAACAACTCGCCATTTTTTTTGCGATGCCAGCGCATCGGCACATGCCCGTCGGCCGAGTTGATGTGGGCGCGCGTCAGTTCCGGCTCCGCCGAGACATCCTCCGGCGTCATCTGGAGAAATTCTTCGCGGGTGTAGCCGTAGAGCCGCTGCGTGGAGAGATTCACATCCAGGTAGCGGTGCGTCGCGGAATCCACCAGGATGACGGCGTCGGACTCCATTTCAAACAGCTGGCGGTAACGCGCCTCGCTTTCGCGCAATTGTTCTTCCGCGAGTTTGCGTTCGGTGATGTCCAGCGCCGAACCCAGCAGACAATCCGTCCCGCCAAATTTCACCCGCACGCCGGACCACAAGATCAGCAGCGGCTCGCCGGCTTTGGTGCGCAGGTTCATTTCGAAATCCCGCACCTCGCCGTGCTGCGCGACGTGGGCGAACAATTCCGCCCGCTGCGCCAAGTCCACCCAGATGTTCAGCTCGTGCACCGTGTGGCCGAGCACTTCCGCGCGCGTCCGCTGAAATATTTTCAGCCAGGCCGCATTGACGTCCAGATAGCGGCCTTCGGCCCACGTGGAAACCGACGTCGCCACCGGGTTGGAGGCGAAAATGGAGGCAAACTTCTGCTCGCTTTCCCGCAACGCCGCCTCCGCGCGTTTGCGCTCGGTGATGTCGCGGGCAAACGCAAAATTATATTCGCGCCCGTCGAATTCAAACCAGCTCAATTCCAATTCCACCGGGATCAGATGGCCATCCTTGTGCCGGTGCCGCGTCTCGAAACGCATGAATTTAAGAGAGCGTAACTTCAGCCAGTGTTCCGGCCAATGTTCCGCCGCTATATCGGGGTCCAGATCGCTCACGGCCAGTTGCAGCATCTCCGTTTCGGCATAGCCTAGATGCATGCAAGCCGCGCGATTAGTCCGGACAATCCGGCCTTCGGGCGAAATCCAAACGATCGGCAACGACACCTGATTCATCGAAAAATCGCTCAACTGCAGCGCCAGCTCGATGCGTTTGCGTTCCGTGATGTCGCGGATCACCGCCACGTGAATGCACCGCTCCTGCTCGTCAAACTCATTGCAGAAAATTTCCACCGGAAACACTGCGCCATCCTTGCGCCGGTGCCACCGCAACGGGATCTGCCGGCGTTTGTGCGCGATCGCGTCCCAGGTTTTCTCCGGTTCAGCGGAGACTTCCATGGCTTTCAAACGGATGAATTCAGCGCGCGGGTAGCCATACATTTTCTCCGCCGCCGCATTCACCTCCAGGATTTGATTGGTCTGGTTGTCCACCAGGATCATGGCGTCGGTGGCGGCGGCAAAAAGCCGTTGATAACGTTTTTCCGACTGCTGTTGGGCGGCCTCCGCGCGTTGGCGTTCGTGCGTTTCCCGCTCCCAGTGCGCCACCAGCCGCAGGATGATCTGATGCAACAACCCGCCCGTCACGAGCACGAAGACCCAGCCTTTGATGAGGGAAAATCGGAAGCGCCACTCCGGGTTCGGAACGAGCCAGCCCACCAGTTCATCCGAAAAAAAAATCCAGCCGCCCGCCACGATGACGTAAATCAACGCGACTTTGAAAGCAAGCCGGCTGGCCTTAAGTTGCATAGGGTCTGCTTTGTTTTAGGGGATGCGCAAACGCTTTACCAGATATATCGGCGGCTGGGAGAAAGGGCTGAAACACACATGCACAACATTTTTTGCCCAGCCTTGGACGTGGCGACGCGGCGCGCACGCGCGGATTAAAGCGATGCAGAAAGTTTCCAAAACCGGCCGCCGGCGCGAAACTGCGTTCGGTTGCTAAAAATTAGCATCGGTTTCCGCGCGGATGTTTTTTTCCGCCTGCACAATTCCCGCGAGGATTTTTTGAATGTCCTTCAAGCCGTGTGCCGGGATATTGATCGCCTCGGCATGCGGGCCGTTGCTTTCGATGATGCGCAGAATCCGGCCGCGCGCCGTTTCCTTCAACATCAGGAAAATGGTTTTGCGCTCGATCTCAAACGCGCCCGGCTGTTCGACAATCACCATGCGCGACTTGAGCACGACTTCATTGTCCGGCGCGGCGGGTGGACGGGATGGCACGGCGGCAGCCCGGCGCCAATCGCGGGAAAGTCGTTCGAATAAAATCATAAATCACTTCCGATTTTTTGATGGCTTTTCATTCTCACACTCAAGCTTATTGAAATTAAACTCTCCGCCCGAAGTTGCCAGCCGGATTTGGTAAAAAACAGAATATTTTTTGCGGGGAGGCTTCGCCCGCCGTGCCGATATTGAAAGCGTTGCCGGCTCGCTGCGGCGTGGGCGGCCAAGGAAATTAGTGACCTGCGGAAAAAGATGCCAAAGCCTGTTGCCAATTTATTTAAACTTTGCTTATATGTGTTGTTATTTGTTTTTATGGAAAAAGCGGACGACAAAAAAAAGTTCGGGGCTTCCGTCAAGGTCTGGCGGGAACTGCGGGGCATCACGCAGGAAACCTTGGCGGCGCGCGCGGAGCTGCATCGCACTTACATCTCGGATGTCGAGCGCGGGGCGCGCAACCTCTCCTTGAAAAGCATCACGCGCTTGGCGGGCGCGCTGGACATTTCGGTGGCGGCACTGTTTCCGCCGGCGCGCGAAAATAAAATTCCCGCCCCGCAGCGCGGCAGCGTTTACGAACGGAAGCTGGTGGACATTTTGCTGGTGGAAGACAATGCCGAGGACGTGGATTTGACCGCGCAGGCGTTCAAGCAGGCACACTTCATCAATCTGGTTTTTATCGCCCGCGACGGCGCGGAGGCGTTGGAGTATCTTTTCTGCCGCGGCGAATATGCCCATCGCCGTTTTGCGAATCATCCCGATGTGATCCTGCTGGATTTAAACCTGCCCAAAGTGAGCGGCCTGGAAATTTTGCGCCAGATCAAGGCGGACAAACGCACCAGCACGATTCCCGTCGTCGTGCTGACCAGCTCGCAAATGTTCAGCGACATTGAAGAATGCCAGCGGCTGGGCGCCGCCAGTTATCTGGTCAAACCGGTGAATTTTCACAGTCTCAGCCGCATCACGCCGCATTTGAATCTTGAATGGGCGTTGTTCAAGCAGGCCGAAATCAAACCGCTGCCCGAACCGCCATTCCCGGCCGAGGCGACGCTTTTTAAAAATGCGTGAGCCTTCGTCGCCAAAAAAAATTGCCGGCGCGGGTCTTTAAAAATTTCGCGGCGGCGGCCTAGCCCATCTTGCCCCAAAATTACGCGCGGGCCGTCGCCGCCGCTTCGCCGGGAATTTTGTCACGGAATTATTTCAACGTGCTGATTGATTTCTGCGGCAGGCTTTTTATAGTTCGCGGGTAGAACCATTATCGAGATGAGCCAATTTACCGACGCGTCCGCCACCGCCACTCCGCCGTGGGACATCGAAGCCGCCCGCGCGCTTTACAACATCCAGCGCTGGGGCGCGAAATATTACGACATCAACGACGCCGGACACGTCGTCGCCACGCCGCTGCCGGAAACGGGTGTGGCCGTGGATCTCACGGACGTCATCGAGGAGGCCAGAGGTCGCGGGCTGAAATTTCCGCTGCTGATTCGTTTCCAGGATATTTTGCGGCATCGCGTCGAGGCGATCAACAAGGCGTTTCAAAACTCGATCACCGAATTTAATTTTCAAGGCAAATATCGCGGCGTGTTTCCGATCAAGGTGAATCAACTACGCGAAGTCGTGGAAGAAATTTTGGACGCGGGCCGGCCGTATGATTTTGGATTGGAAGTTGGCAGCAAGCCGGAATTGTTCGCCGGCCTCGCGCTGCAAAACCAGATGGGCAGCTTGATCATCTGCAACGGCTACAAGGACGCGGAGTTCATCAAGATGGCGCTGCTGGGCATCAAGCTCGGCAAAAAAGTCATCATGGTCGTGGAGAAATTGGAGGAGCTGAAACAGATCATTTCCATTTCCAAATCGCTTTGCGTCGAGCCGCAGATCGGCATCCGCGCGCGCTTGTTGAGCAAAGGCGCGGGCAAATGGGCCGAGAGCGGCGGCGAAAATGCGAAGTTCGGCTTGAGCACGGCGGAACTTTTGGCGGCGACGGAAATGTTGCGCGCAGAAAACCTCGGCCACTGTTTGAAGCTGCTGCATTTTCACATCGGCTCGCAGGTGCCGGATATTTTGACCGTGAAAAAAGCCGTGCAGGAAGCCGCGCGGTTTTACGCGAAGCTGCACAAGATGGGTTTCGCGATTGAATTCATGGACGTCGGCGGCGGCCTCGGCGTGGATTACGACGGCTCACGCAGCGCGTTTGACTCCTCGACCAATTACACGTTGCAGGAATACACCAACGACATCGTTTATTACATCGCCGACGTGTGCAACGCCGAGAAAGTGCCGCATCCGAACATCGTCAGTGAAAGCGGCCGCGCCATTGTCGCGCACCACAGCGTGCTGGTCGTGGAAGTGTTCGGCGCGATTGAAAAAATTCGCCCCGGCGATTTTCTGAAATACGGCGACAACGAACATGCGCTCGTCCGCGAGTTGCTCGACATTAAAAAAAATCTTACCAAGCTCAACAAGCTCGAAGCCTGTCACGACGCGCAGGAACGCAAGGAAGACGCGCAGCAGATGTTTGCGCTCGGCCTGCTCGATCTGCCGGACAAGGCGAAGATCGAAAATCTGTATTGGGAAATCAGCCAGGAAGTCGTCACCAGTTTCAAAGGCCAGGCGTATATTCCCGACGAGATTCAGAAACTCGAAGACACGCTCGCCGACCAATATCTCTGCAATTTTTCCGTGTTTCAATCGCTGCTCGACCATTGGGCGCTCGGCCAGTTGTTTCCCATCATGCCCATCGGCCGGCTCAACGAAAAACCCACGCGCGAGGCGACACTCGTTGACATCACGTGTGATTCCGACGGCGCGATCAACAAGTTCATTGATTTGCGCGACGTGCGCGACACCCTGCCGCTGCACCAGCTCAACACCAACGGCAACGGCCAGCTCGAACCGTATTACATCGGATTTTTCCTGATGGGCGCGTATCAGGACATCATGGGTGACCTGCACAATTTGTTCGGCCGCGTCAACGAAGTTCATGTCTTCCTCGAACCCGACGAGCCGACCGGCTATTACATCGAAGAAATTATTGAAGGCGCGACGATCATCCATTCGCTCGCCGCTGTGCAATACGACGAGAACGAACTCAAGCGCAAGATGAAGGCGCAGATGGACGAAGCCATCAAGTCCGACCGCATGAAACCCAGCGAAGCGATGCGCCTGCTGGATGATTACGAACGCGGTTTGAAGGCTTACACCTACCTTTCATTTTAAGCAAATTTTTTCGCGGCGAAAAGACGCAGCCCGCGCACGCTTGAGCTCTGGTTAAAAACTTCCGTGTTTGCGGCGCCAATCGTCCTTGGCCTGCTGCACTTCGGGCGGCACGGGCAGATTGGCTTTTTCAAATTCTTTGACGAGGCATTCGGGACAGAAATCGTGCGTGAACGATACGCCGGAATGTTCGCGCAGATAGGTCTCGATTTTTTTCCAATAACCCCGGTCGTCACGAATGCTTTTGCAGCCGGCGCAGATCGGCAACAAACCACCCAGCGTCTTGACGTCCGCCAGCGCTTTCTGCAGATCGCCAATCAGTTTTTCGCGTTCGACCACGCGGAGTTTTTCGGCGGTGACGTCGAGGATTTGGGCGACAAAATAAAGCGGCTGCCCGGCGGCGTCCCGCACCAGCGAAACGCTCAGCAGCGCGTGCAGGACGGCGCCGTTTTTTTGCAAATAACGTTTCTCCATTTTGTAATCGCGGATTTCGCCGGCGAGCAGTTGCTGCATCAAGCCCAAATCTGCCGCGAGATCCTCGGGATGCGTGATGCTTTGAAAATTGGTTTTGAGCAGTTCGTCTGCGGTATAGCCGACCATCGTGCAGACGGCGGGATTGACGCGCAGCCAGCGGCCATCCACGCCGACCAACGCCATGCCGATGGGCGCATCATCGAAGGCACGGCGAAAACGTTCTTCGCTCTCGCGCAAAACGGCTTCCGTTTTTTGCCGCTCGGCCACTTCTCGTTGCAACGCCGCGTGGCTGGGCAAGGCCAGCGCCGCCGGGATCAGACGCACCAGCAAAATGGCCGTGGCCACCGACATCACCGCCGTCAACGCCTTGATCACGCCTTGCAGCCAGTAAACCGGATGCCAGATGACGTAGATCTCCAGCAGATGCGTCGTGCCGCACGCCACGATGAAGGCGGCGAAACAAAAATAAATCCAGTTGAACGGCAGGTCGCGGCGTTTGCTGATGAAATATACCAGCGTGAACGGGATGGAATAATACGCGAGCGCAATGAACGCGTCGGACAAAATATGCAGCCAGAGCACGCCGGGATTCCAAAAATAACAATGACCATGCGGCATGAATCCGTCCGCCGAAAACAAGTGCTGTAGCAATTGACTCATAATTTATGCGCCGACCGAGGGCCGGCCATTGTCGCCTCGGTTTCTACAAAAAAAATCATAAACGTTTTGGTCGCGCAATCTTTTGTGCGCGCCGCGCCCGGGCGGGCGGCGGGCAATTTTCCCGGCATTTTTTGCTGGGGGGCGGAAGCCGACGGCTGAATTTGTTTTTCGATTGAACCGCCATGCTTCATACTTATAAAAATGTCTGACTTGTCGCCCAATCCGCAACTGCTCCGCTCGCTCGGCCGCCTGGCGCGCGGGCTGTCCGCGCTGTTTTGGGGCTTGCCCGCGGCGCTCATTATTTGCGCCGAGACCGCGCGCGCCGACTGGCTCAAGCCGCTCGGCATATTGCCCGCGCTCGCCGTCAACGCGCTGCTGCTTTACGGCCTCTGGCAGATGGCCGATTTCCAAAAACAGGAACGCCCGTGGCGCCACGCGCTGGACCGCGCGCTGCTGCTCGCGCTGGTGAATCTCGGTTTGTCGCCGTTCATTTTCTGGCACAACCAAATGCCCGGCCAGATTTTTTTCAGCCTCGCCGTCATGGCGCTGGAAATTTCCGGCGTGCTGTTTTTATTCAATTTGAATCTGGTGCTCAAACGGCTCGGCGCGATGCTGCCGGACGAAACGTTGCGCCAGGAAACGCGCCAGTTCACCGTGCTCAACTGCTGGCTGCTCGTGCTGCTGCTTTTGGTTTCGCTGGGCTTCATCGGCCTGACGGAAATTCACCTGCCCCCGCTGGCCATCGGCCGCCTGCTCGGCTGGCTGGAAGCGGCAAGCCATCTGATCTTGATTTTTTTTGTGCTGCTGCCGCTCGCGATGACGATGGCGCTGATCTGGAAAACCAAGGAAGTGATCCTCGATGCCGTTTTTGGCGCGCGGCAATAAATCCTTCCGGCCGGAAAAATCTCAGCGCGCGACGACATCGTCGAACGTCCACATCTTGCGGTCTTCACCGGCGGAACGAATTTCCATTTCGTGTCCCGAAATTTGATGAAAGAAAAATGGCGTGCCGAAGCCATCGAGCAGCGCGCCGTTCGCGTCCACGCGCAAACCGGATTCGGCCGTGATAAAATTGATCTGCTTCGGATTTTTCCCCATCAACGCGGCGGTGATTTCGGGATTGGTGCCGACCGGATTTTCGCCAAAAGCGGCGGCGTAATTGTGGATGGCCACGCGCGCATTGTCCAAAACGGTGGCCGGCGGCAAGGGCGCAATTTCATTCGTCACCGGCGGCGGGTTCGGCGCGGCGGCCCGCGACGCCAGCTCCCCGGCAACTTTTGCGGCCGCGAACGGCGCGGCGGAATTCTTCCCGGAATTTTCCGGCTTCGTCGCGCTGGAATTGTTTTCCGCAACATTCGAGCCGGGCAACGCAGTATTTTTCGGCGCGGAATTTTTATTTTCCAAAAAATAAATTCCCGCAGCGAGCAGAACAACGACAATAACGACCCAAAGTTTTTTCATCTCACGAAGGATTCATGAAGCCAAGGCTGGGCGTGGCAAACCGGCTCAGGTTCGGAAAAACGGTGGCGAGATTGCCCGGGTCCACGCCGAACCAAGTGGCGATGGTGGCAAAATATTGGTCAATCGCCGTGGTCGGAATCCAGCGGCCGGTGCTGGTGTCATCGGGACCGCCGACGGCAAGCGTGGGAAAGGTGCCGTAAGTTTTGCCGCCGGCGACGGAGCCGTTGTTCGCCGCGCCCGCGCCGCCGACGATGAGGTGATGGCTGCCCCAGCCGTGATCGCTGCCCTGGCCGTTGCTCGGAAACGTGCGGCCAAAATCGCTGGCGGTGAACGCGGTGACTTTGTTTTGCAAGTTGAGCTGTTCCATCGCGCGCTGGAACGCGAGCAGCGACTGGCTTAGATCGGCGAACAGATTCGCGTGTGCGCCGAGGATGACGTTGTTGGGATTGTTCGTCGAATAATTGGTCTGGCCGGTGTGCAGGTCGTAACCGCCGACCTGGCAGAAGAAAATCTGGCGGCGCATGCCGAAACCGTTTGTCGGGCTGCCGGCGGCGCGATTGCCGGCCTCGATCAGCCGCGCGACCATTTTCAACTGCGAACTTAGACTGGAAGTAAAAGTGCTGCCGCCATTGGGCGTGGTGATGGTGGTGGGAAAACCGGTGCCGCCGACATTGTTGGTCCAAAAATTTGCCGCCGCAGTGTTGGTGATGGCGTTGTTGAGCAGCGCGCCGGTGTTGATCGAATGCGCGGCCACGCCGGCGTAGGCCTGCGCCTGCATGTTCGGATACGGCAGGCCGAGAATGTTCGTCAACGCGGCGAGCCGCGCGCCGGTCACGCCGGCCAGCGAAATCGCGCCGCTGCTGGAAACAGAATACTGCGAGACGATGTTGCCGATCTCAAAGGTGTTCGCGCCCGCGAGTGAAACCGACAGCGAAATCGGCGCGTTGCCGTTGACCGAATTCAGCAGGTCCGCGCAACGTCCGCCCCAGCCGGTCGTCGGCGGTTGATCCGGCACGGACGTTTGCCATTGGGTCTGCTGGTCGGCGTGGGAAAAAAGCTGCGGCGGATTTTTGCCGCCTTTGCTGTATTGCGCCTGCGTGATGGGATAAATCAATGTGCCGGTGTTGAACAAAATCGCGAGTTTGCCTTCGGAGAAAAGGGTCTTGAGTTCGGGACACGCCGGATGCAAGCCGAAGGTGTGGCCGGCGGGGTCGGTGTAGCCGGCGAGCGTCTGCAGCGCGCCGGACGGCAGGGCGAGAATGGGCGTGCGGATGTTTGAATAATTTGTGTATTCGGACGGAACGGTCGGGACGACCAGATTGTTCGAGTCGTTGCCGCCCTGAAGAAAAATGCAGACGAGCGCCTTGTAGTCCGAAATGTTGGATTGCGCGACGGCGGCGTTCATGAAGCGCAGATCGCGGATGGCGGCGGTCATGGCGGCCGTGCCCATCGCGGCGCAGCCGACGCGGCGGAGAAACTGGCGGCGGGTGATGACCGAAATGTCTTTCTGGTGCATAAATTATTTTTGGATCGTGAAGTCCGGCGAAGCGGTGATCAGATGGACGACGGCGCGGACGCGATCGCGCATCTGCGTCTGATTGGTGGGCGAGGCGAAATTCGCCGTGTTGGTGACATAATTAATGATGTTCGTCTGCGCGGCGGCGGACAATTGTCCAGCGAGCAGCACCGTGTTAAGATTGCTTACCAAGCTGGGAATGCCGGCATTCAACGTGTAATTCGTCGTCATCCACGGGCCGATGTCCAAGACGATGTCGCCGTCGCCGCCGGTGAAACTGGAGAGGCCGTTCGTGTTGCCGGCGTTGTTCAAAATGCCGCCTTCGAGAAAATTCATCTGCAGGGCGACGCTCGTGTCCGACGTGAGCTGGAATTCCGGCGTGGTCAAACCGGCGGACGCGAGCGGGCCGGGAAATTCGTAGTTCGGATAATAAAAGTTAAACACCGTCGGCGAGCGCAGCGGCGATTGTTGCAGGCTCGCCGCCGTCCCCGTGTCGGTGTAGCCGAGGTTCCAAGTGCTCCACGTGACGGTGACATTGCCGGAACGCGTCAAAGGCGGCGGGCCCAGCGGATAAACATTGAAACCGCTCTGCGTCTGGCTCGCGGAATTGGTCACGTGAAACGTGAAGTGCGTCGCATCGGGGATGCCCGTGACCTGATACTGGCCGTTCGTGATGAAAAGTTCGCTGCTCGGAATGTAAAACGTTTCATTGGTCACCAGCGCGTGCGGCCCGGCGCAACTCACCGTGATGTTCGTGCCGCTTTGCACAAAGCCGCTCGCGGCGATTTTCGGCAGCAGACAATTGCCCGACCGCGTCGCGTTGTCCGGCGTGGCCACCAAAAATTGCGTCGTGGAATTCGTGCCCGTGATGGAATACAAACCGCTCGTCGCGCCGCCGGTGGTGAACGCGAGATATACCGCGTTGCCCGGCACCAAGCCGTTGCCGGAAACATTCACGGTGATGATCCCGTTCGTCTGGCCGTAAGTGCCGGTGGAAAGATTCGGGGCCGTGATGTTGAACGAATTCAGGTTCGTCACCGTGGCCGTGTAAAACTGGCTTGGCGGCGCGGCGTTGCCCGAAGTATCGGTGAAATTCAACGTCACCGTGTCGCTGCTGGCCATGCGATGCGGGGCGGGCAAAGTAATCGTGATGATTTGCGAACCGTTTTCGGAATAGGTGCCGGTCTGGCTCGGCGGCGAAGGCAGTGCGCGTGCCATTGCCGTCACGCGCAGCAGCGCCTCGCGTTGCTTGCCGTAAGCGGGCTGCGAAATCAGATCCGGACTGCGCGCTTCGTAGTCGAGCAAAATGGCTTTGACCACGGCGGACAAGTCACCGCGCACGCCGCTGCCGTTGTCGTTGAAAACCTGCGTGACGCGATAAACATAACCGCGACTCGGATTGCTCGTGACCAGGCGTTGGATCAATTGGCGGCAGATGAACGGCCCGACATTCTGGTTGTAAAAAATCGAATCAAGCCCCTGCTCCAAATCCTGCGAGCAATAATAATCATAATTGGTCAGCGCTGCATTCGCCGCATTGCCGAGCGCCGGCGGCAGCACGACATTGTCGAGCAGCAGCTTGGCGGTCAGGTCGTGATAGTTCGGCACCAGCACCATCGGGTTCGTGTAATTGCCCGGCGGATAAAAACTCGTCGGCAGCCGGCCGTTGGCCTGGTTCGTTTGATAATACGTCCAGCCCGTGAAGGTTTGCGCAAAACCGCTGACGGTGCCTTGATTGTAAGTCGGCACGAGATTTCCCGCCGAATTCAAAATGAGCGTGCCGTCCGGCCATTCGCGGTTCAGGCCGATGGAAAAAAGCTGGTTGATTTCGCGCGCATAATTTTCATTCGCGTGGATGCCGGTGATGATGCTGCCTTTCGCGTTGCCCTGCATGTTGAGATACAAACCCATCGCGGGCGTGAGCGTGACGGCCTTGAGCAGCGCGCGGTAATTGCCGAAGCAATTGTCGAGCAGCGTGTCGTAATAGGCGCCAAGCGCGGTGGCGTTGTTCTGCAACGTGCCGTTTTCCGACACGACCATGATCTCGCTCAATGCGAACGCGACGCGCTGCCGCAACTGGTCCGGCGCGGTCACGGAATTCTGCCACCACGCGTTGAACCAGTCGGTGCTCGGATACGGATCGGTCGGGTCGGCGCTCGCGTTGGCCAGCACGACGGGCAGATGATGCGTGGCGGGAATTAAAATTTCGTTGCCGATCCAATTGGAATAACCGACCGACTGCACCGTCGCGATGTCGTTGGAACTCGCGCCAAACGTGGTCTGTGTCAGAAACCGCACCGCGCTGCTGACGTTTGCGGAATCATCCGTCCACGCGGGCGGCGCGGGCGGCGCGGTGAAATTTTGCGAGCCGGCCGCGAGCGTGAAGTGCCCGCTGATCTCGCCATTCGGATACGCGGTCGTCAACGCCGTGATATAAGCCTTGTTTTCATTGATGATTTCGATGACATCGTTCGTCTGGAGCGTCCCCACATTCTTGATGTTCCAGACGTAACTGCCGTCGGCTTGTTGATGCGCGGCGGCGATGTCAAACATCAGCGTGGAGGGATTGTTCAGATACGGATCCGAATAAATATGGTCAATGTGCGTGCCGCTGATGTCGTTGATGGAATAATTCAAAATCGCCTGGGTGCCGCTGGCGTTCACGCGCAAGGTCGCCGAGCCGACGGCGTCGCTGTTGACGCCGGGCAGCGCGAGCATGTTCGCGGAATACAGCGTGCCGGAAATGTTCGCGGGCAGCGGCGGATAAAAACGCGAGAGCAAATAATTCGGCGTCACGCCGGCGGGCGTGGTGTTCGTGCCCGTCGGGTCCAGCAGCCATGCGACGGACCAGTTGTCATTCGTGCCGCCGCCGGCCTTGTGCAAAAGTTCGAGATAATAATTCTGGCCCGCAACGAGCGAGAGCCATTTGGATTGCTGGCTGGCCTGCAAATTCCATTGGCGCGAAGCAGTTCCGTTTTGGCCCGGCGCGGTGGGGTTGTTCGTCGGCGTAACGTAAGCGCGCAGCACTTTGTTGACCGCTTCGCTGTCGTCGGAAATCCACAATTGCGCCGAGTCGCTGCCCGCGAGCCAGAAATAATAATTGCCCGTGGCCGGCGCGGTGAAATATCCGCGCACGCGTTCGCCGTAGTTGTCGCCAAAATTCGGGATGCCTTCCAGCGCGCCAAACGCGTTGGTGAAATTCGCCGGCGTGCCGGTCGGGATGTCCGCGATGTTCGTGCCGGGGACATTCGTCCAGACTTCGCGCACGAGGGAATTGCTGTTGTTGAAAATATAAATGTCCAGCACCGAAGCCCCGCTGCCCACCAGATTGGTCGTCGTCAGAATATTTTGGAAATCGCCCGCGAGCAGCGGCGTGCCGCTGATGAGGCCGTTGGTGGCATTCAAGCTCAAGCCCGGCGGCAGATTGTTGGCCGCAAAATAACGCGGCGTGTTCGCGGCCGTGACGGTGAAACTGAACGGCTGGCCGAGGAAGCCAACGGCGCTCAACGAACTGGTGATGGCGGCGGGCGCGTTGGACGAACTGTTGGCGCTGGAACTATTCGTCGGATACAGCGCCGTATTCGGGATGACCTGGCGTGATTGATCCGCGCTATACCAATACAGATGCGCCTGCGCCTTGTTGGTGTATTGCAGATATTCCATTTTGATGTCGTAGCGGGTGCCGGCTTGCAGCGCGATGGAGTTGGTCCATTCCGAGCCGCCGTTTTGGGTCTGCCATTTGTCAATCAGCAGCTGGTCGTTGACCCACAACTTCACGCCATCGTCGGACAGCACGTCGAACACGTAAGTTTCGGAATATTGCGGCTGCACCTGGCCCGACCAGCGCACGGAATAAAGTCCGTTGCTCAAGTTCGGCGACAGCCCGTTCGTCCAGACAAAATCAATGCCCGGATCCACCCGCGTCAGCAATAAATTGGTGGGATTGAAATTGGCGGCATTCGTGTAAGTCGGGCTGGAGTTCGTGAAGTATTGCGCGAACAAGCCGGTGCCGCTGGCGGTCGGCGACGGATAAATCACCACGCCCGCACTACTTTGGCTGCCGACAAAATAATTGGCGCCGGATAATAATTGCAGCTGCGCGACGACCGGGGTGAGCCGGTTCGTATTCGCCAGCGGCGTCACGGTGATGGTCTTGGAACTCGTGCCCGCCGGCAGCGTGATCGTGGTCGGCAACGTGTTGGCGTAATCCACGCCGGCGGTTGCAAAACCGGTGCCCGGTCCGCCGGTGGCGAGATTGACCGTGATGGCATTCAACGGAAAACCGCCGCGCGAAATGGTGAAGACGCCAAGGTCCGTCGCCGCCGTGCCGGGATCCGGCTGGGTCGTGATCGGGTCGGTGGCCGCGATGGCCACCACATTTTGCGCGGCGAATTTGCCGACGACGAATTGATAATCATTCAGCGCGATGCCATTGCCGTCGAGCGTGGCGTTGCTCCACGCATTGCTCGGGTCGAGGCCGAGTTGATATTCTTCCCAGTCATTCAACCCGTCGCCGTCCGAATCCACATCGGAAATGGCGATGCGATAAAATTTCATCGCCGGATTCACCGGCGACGGAAACGTGATGCTGCTGCCCGCGCGCACGACCATGCTGGTTTCGGTCAGCCAGTTGCTGCTGCTCAAATCCGCGCAGCTTTGCAATTGATATAATTTCCCGAGTTGCGCCGGCATCGTGATGCTGTTGTTCGTGACGGAAACGGTGAACACGGAAATGCGGGGAACGGAGTTGGAATCAAAGGGATTGGTGCCCGCGATGGCTTCTTGCAAATTGGACATGCCGTCGCCGTCCGCATCCGCGTTCGGGTTCAAATTTGTCGCGGAATAAACCCATTCCCAAACATCGCTCATGCCGTTGCCGTTGAGGTCGAGCATCTGGGCGAGCGCGGCGGTGGTTCCCAAACCAATAATCACCGCGATGACGAGGCGCGAAAACGCGGCGGAAGATTTCTGGCTCATGGGAACAGGGGTTTTTTTAGGGCATGGCTAACGTGCATTTGTCGCCTCTGAATGTCAAGGGACAGAAAACAACTATTATTTCGGCTAAAATTGGTCGTCAGAACGGCCGACGGTGGGCGGAAAAAGATCGTAAAAACGGAGCGCCCGCAGCGACTGGCCACGCAAAATATTTTTTAACCGCCGCGCTTTGCTGATTGACGCCGCGCCCGCGCGGCGCAAAATGAAACCGCATTCATCAAATTTATGAAATTCATTTTACTGCCCGTTTGGTTTGCCACCGTATTCGCCACGCTGGGCCGGGCGGACGAGCCGTATCATTTCCTGAAGGAGATTCCCGTCGCCGGCGATGGCGGCTGGGATTATCTCTCGGTGGATTCGGCGGCGCAGCGGCTCTATGTTTCGCACGCCACGAAAGTCGTGGTGATTGATCTGGCGAACGACGCGGTCGTGGGCGAAATCACCAACACGCCGGGGGTTCACGGTCTCGCGCCCGCGCCCGCGCTCGGTCGCGGCATGGCGACGTGCGGTCGCGAAAACAAGGCGGCCATTGTGGACTTGAAAACGCTCGCAACCATTTCCAAGGTGGACACCGGCGCGAATCCGGATGGAATGCTTTACGAACCGGGCCAGCAGGAGTTTTACACGTTCAACGGTCGCGGCCAGTCGGCGACGGTCATTGATGCGAAAACCGCCAAAGTGGTCGCCACCATTCCCCTCGGCGGCAAACCGGAATTCGCGCAGGCCGATCCAAAAAACGGTTTGGTTTTCGACAATCTCGAAGACAAAGACGAGGTCGTGGTGATTGATGCGAAAACGCACACGGTAAAAAATCATTGGCCGATTGCGCCGAATGAAGAAGGCTCCGGCCTGGCGTTCGATGCGGCGAATCAGCGTTTGTTCATCGGCTGCGGCGGCAGCAAGACCATGGCGATGATGGACAGCACGAGCGGGAAAATTCTCGCGAGCGTGCCGATCGGCGACGGCGTGGATGCGAATGCCTTTGATCCGGGAACGCACTTCGCCTTCGCCTCGTGCGGCGACGGCACGACGACGATTGCCAAAGAGGACGGCGATAGGCTGACCCTCGTGCAAACGTTGAAAACCGAGCGCAGTGCGCGGACAATGACGATTGATCCGGCGACGCATAAAATTTACCTCGCGGCGGCGAAATTTGACGCGCCTGCCGAGGGTCAGCGGCGCGGCAAAATAGTTCCTGGCACGTTCAAGATTCTGGTCTATGGGCCGGCCAAATGAGTGAACCGGCTGCCGCGTTTGGCAAATTTCAGTCGCGTTCCTGGCGCGCTTTGCGTAATTTTGCCGCTTGAAATTTTCAGCCAGACCGATGGCGATCATGCTGGCGCTTGCTTTGACCACTGCCACCACCCCGGCGGCGGACGCTGATTCACTGTCGAGCCTGCGTTCCACTTCGGCGACCGATTCGAACGGCGGGCTGTTTGACTGGCTGGATTCGCGCAGCGCCTACAACCAGGAATTTTTTCCCCAACCGCTGCTGGTGGACGATACGAGCCTGGAAAAAGACGGCGAGCTGGAATTAAATTCCCTGCACACGCAGGCCGGCGACCAGCACAGCGACCTCTTCGCGGCCGAAATCCAGAAAAGTTTCGGGCTGCTCACCTTGGAATTGAATGTTCCCTACGAACGGGACGCCGAAGCGGGTGACGTCGTCCAGGGCATTGGCAATCTGGAACTGGGCGCGCGCTATCCGCTCCATCAATTTATCTCGGCGAAAGGTTTTTTTGACAACACCCTGGGCGTGGCCCTGGAAGCGGGCATTCCGGTGAGTTCCGTCATCAGCATCAATGCCGAGCTGGAGCCAAAAATTTTCGACGATCTCAAGTTGGGCGCAAATTTTTCCATCCAGTCGGTTCTGGGTTATGAAAAGCTTCTGGGCGGCGGTGCGGCCGGCGGCCAGCAAACTTTTGATTACGGTTTCGCCTTCGCGTATGCGCTGTCGCGTCCGGCATTTTCCTTGCCCGGCCTCCGGCAATTCACACCCCTGTTTGAACTATCCGGGGAAACGGATTTGAACCAAAGCGAATCCGGCCAGAACAGCCTGCTGGCCAGCCTCGGTTTTCGCGCCGAATTCCAACCGTTCGCCGACTGGCAGCCAAGCCTTGGACTCGGCTATGTTTTTCCGGTGGACAACGGCGGTCATGCCGAAGTCCATTGGGGAATTGTGGTCAGCCTGATTTTTGAATTCTGAAATTAGCCAAACATTAGCCAAACCCAAAAAAATCCGCGGCCCCGGCGGGTTAAGCTTGCCACGCGGGGGCGGCGAAATTATTTCAAGTCATGTCGCAACGGCAAATCATCCGCCACCGCTTTCTGATCCCGATGTTATTTTTGCTGGTGCCGCCGCGCATGTTCGCCGGGCCACCGTTTTTGACGGATGATCCCGAGCCGGTCGATTTTTTGCATTGGGAAAATTATCTCTTCGCCACGGGCGATCACACCGCTGGCGGTTACTCCATCAGCGGCCCGGCCGTGGAACTGAACTACGGCCCGCTGCCGGATACGCAACTGTCGTTGACCGCCCCGCTGACCTCGGTCGGCGGCAACACTTCCGCCGCCACCGGCGTGGGCGACATCGAGCTCGGCCTCAAATACCGGTTCCTGCACGAGACCCATGGCTGGCCCCAAATCGCCTTCTATCCCGCCGTGACGCTGCCCACGGGCAACGCCGCCCGCGGCCTCGGCAACGGACGGGCCTGGTTTCAATTGCCCTTGTGGCTGCAAAAAAGTTTTGGGGCGTGGACGACTTACGGCGGCGGCGGCGTGAACTTGAACTCCGCACCCGGCCGCTACGACAATGCTTTCGGCGGCTGGCTGGTGCAGCGGGATTTCGGGGAACATTTTTCGCTCGGCGGCGAATTGTTCGCGCAGGAACGGGACGCGGCGGATGACCAGGGATTTCTGGCGCTGAACTTCGGCGGGGCTTACCGGTTCAACGAACATTTCAGCGTGCTGGCCAGCGCCGGCCACAGCGTCGCCGGCGAAACCCACACGCTCTGGTATTTTGCCGTGGGCTGGGATTGGTGACGAAGCGAAAACAAAACAGCACGGCAAATTGAACGGTTTTTTAATTTATTTTTTTGCAAAAAAAACGCCCCGCATTTTTTTTGCGGAGCGTTTTGTGTTTCTAGATTTATTTCACGCGCCGACGCTGGCGAGTTCTTCGTTCGTTTCCACGTTGACGATCTTGAACTGCTCGGCGTGCATGCCCGTGTCCGCGCGGAAGGACAGCTTGCCGAAGTAGCGTTTCTCCATTTCGATGAGATGTTTCTCGTCCTCGGTGCGCAGGCGGTCCAGCACGGTTGGGTTGACGACGATGCGGAGCTGGAAGTCGTTCTCGTCGCGCGTGCGCTTCTTGAGAATTTCCTGGAGCTTGCGCTGGATCTCCACGCTCATGGTGACGGTGCTCTTCACCTTGCCCCGGCCTTTGCAATACGGGCAGTCGTCATAGACGGCGGCGCGGACGCTTTCGCTGTGGCGCTGGCGCGTCATTTCCATGAGGCCAAGTTGCGAGATGGGCAGGATGTGTGTCTTGGCCTTGTCGCGGCGCAAACCATCACGAACACGGTTGTAAACCTGCTGCCGATCGCGGCCGCCCTTCATGTCAATGAAGTCGAGCACGATCAAACCACCCATGTTGCGCAGGCGAAGTTGCCGGGTAATTTCCTCGGCGGCTTCGAGATTCACTTTCAGAATCACGGCTTCCTGATCTTTGCCGCCTTTGTGGCGCCCCGTGTTCACGTCAATGGCCACGAGCGCCTCGGTTTCATCAATGATGATGGCGCCGCCGCTCTTCAAATTCACCTGCCGCGAGAAGGTGTTTTCCAATTGCTTGGAAATGTTGAACCGGTCGAACACGGGTTGCGCCTCGGTGTAGCAACGGATTTTGTTCGCCGAACGTTTGGAGATCTTCGAGATCATCTCGCGCATCCGGTCGTGGGCCTTCTGGCTGTCCACGACGATGCGCTCGACATCTTCGGTGAGAAAATCGCGCACGGTGCGTTCGATCAAATCGGGTTCCTGAAAAACACACGTCGCCATCGGCTGCTTCTTGATGCGGTCGGCGATGCCGTTCCATTCTTCGAGCAGCAATGCGAGGTCGCGCACGAAGTAACGTTTCTGCTGGTTCTCGCCCGCGGTGCGCATGATGACGCCCATGCCGTCGGGAATGTGCAGTTCGCGCAGGATTTTTTTCAGGCGCTTGCGTTCTTCCTGATTTTCAATTTTGCGCGAAATGCCGGACTGATCCGAATTCGGCAGCAACACAAGAAAACGTCCGGGCAACACGACGTTCGTCGTGACGCGCGGGCCCTTGGTGCCGATCGGACCTTTGGTAACCTGCACGATGATGTCCGTGCCGGGCGAATACAGACGCGGAATGTCGCGCTGCGTGATTTTCGGCTTGGACGGACGCTTGCCTTCGCGCTCGACGATTTCCACGCCGGAATCAAATTGATTCGGCACGATGTCCCAATAATGCAGGAACGCATTTTTCTCGAACCCGATGTCCACGAACGCGGCTTTGAGGCCGTCTTCGAGGTTGCGGATCTTGCCCTTGAAAATGCTGCCGACCAGACGCTCCTCGGTCGTGCGCTCGATGTTGAACTCCTCGAGCTTGCCATCTTCCAAAACCGCGACGCGGGTTTCGAGCGTCTCGGCGTTGATGATGACTTCCTTGCAGATTTTCTTTTCCGGGCGGATCAGCCGTTGAACTTTTTTGACGATGTTCGTGGCGGCGGTCTTGATGGTTTCGATCAACCCTTTCGGCTGCTCGACGAATTTCACCGGTTCGAATTTTTTTTCTTCGATCGGCTCGGACTGCGCGGCGGGGATTTCGTGCGTGTGCGCCTGCGCCGGAGATTTCTCCGCTTCGGTCGTTTCGACTCTGCCATCCGGCGGCAAACCGGCGGCGATGTTTTCCGCGCGTTCAATTTCCTGCGTGTGGCGTTTTTCGAACAGGCGGTCGGAACCGCCCTGTTCGCTCACCACGTCGGCGCGGGCTTCGATGGCCTCGCGGTCGGGTTTTTGTTGAGCGGGCGTCAAACCACCTTTGGGTTTGAAGCGCATGCCTCCGCGACGGCGTCGCGAGAAGTTGTTATTGCTCATAGTTAATATCCTCTTCGATGGATGTGGATGTTTTGCATCAAGCCCACGGCGATCAACGAGCCGAGCACTGAAGACCCGCCATACGATAGCAGCGGCAGTGGCACACCCGTCACGGGCATGATGCGAATGTTCATTCCGATGTTAATAAAAACGTGGCTGAAGATGAGCGTCACTACGCCCACCGCCACGAGCTTGCCCAGGCGGTCGCGCGCCGAGCCGGCGATTCTCAATCCGGTGAAGAGAACCACCGCATACAGCGCGAGAATGATCACGCTGCCAACGAACCCTTCTTCTTCGGCGATCACCGAAAAAATAAAGTCGTTGTGGGCCACCGCGCGCGGCAGATAACCCAGAGCATTCTGGGTTCCCTGCCGCCAGCCTTTCCCCATCAGCCCACCGGAGCCGACGGAGATCAACGCCTGGCGGACGTTGTAAGCGTCGTCCAGTTGGCGTTGTTTGAGGCGTTGGAGCTCCGCCGGGGTGGCGTTCGGCGAAGCAAAGTGTGTGTAATCCCGGCCAAAATAAACGAGCAGCCGGTTGCGTTGATATTCCTGCATCGGAATCTGCCAGCGCAGCGGCGCGAACAACAGATCCGCGAGAAACAAGGTCGCGAGCAGACTCACTGTGCCGATGAGCAGCAATAAATATCTTCTCGGCGTGCCGGCGGCGAACATCATCACCAAACCCGTCGGCAACAAAACCAGCGCGGAACCCAGGTCCGGTTCCTTCAAAATCAATGCGAACGGCAGCATCATCAGACCGATGCCTTTCCAAAAAATGCCGAAGCGTTTGAGTTCATCCACCGGGCGGCTTAAAAAATTTGACGCCGCGAGAATGAACGCGAGCTTGGCGAATTCGCTCGGCTGAAATTGGAAAAAGCCGAGGTCAATCCAGCGCCGCGCGCCAAAACGCATCGAGCCGATGTGCGGAATCAGCACCGCGACGAGACAGATGATCGTCGCCCAATAAGCCACGAACGACCAGCGCGCCAGCGAGTGATAATCCACGATGCACAGCGCCGCGCCCGCGCCGATGCCCAGCGCATACCACACGATCTGCCGCACCCAGCTTTGCATATACCACGGCTGCGTCGCCGCGAAATCATTCACCATCGTCGCGCTGAACACGAACGCCGCGCCGAGAAACATCAAGCCCGCCAGCGCCGCGAGTTGCAGCGTGTCGAATTTTTCTCTGGGCACGGTGGCGAACATTTTAATGGATCGTCGCGAGCACGCGCGGCGAATTTTGCTTTTTCAAAATGGCTTCGTAAATGTCGTGCGCGATCGGCGCGCAAATGCTGCCGCCGAAACCGACCTCCGTCGTGGATTGCACCATGACCACGACGGCGTATTTCGGATTTTCATACGGCGCGAACGAGGCGAACCAGTAATTGTGGCCGATGATGCGGTTATGTTCGTCCTGCACTTGCGCGGTGCCGGTCTTGCCGCAAATGCGCAGCTCCGCTCCGACGACAGCCGCCTTGCCCGTGCCTTCGGGATCTTCCGTTTCCGCGAGCATCGCGTTGTGCAGTGTCCGCAGATTCCGCGCGCTTACGCCGAGGTCATCGCGCACCCGACCTGCGGAAAAATTCGTCGCCGTTTCCGCCGATGCCGGATCTTGCGGTTCCAGGCGCATCGCAAGTCGCGGCCAAAAAACTTTGCCGCCATTGGCAATCGCGGCAAACGCCACCGCCATTTGCATCGGCGTCACGGCCACTTCGCCCTGGCCGATGCACACGTTCGCCGTGTCGCCCGCCGTCCAACCGTCGTGAACGCGTTGCATCGTTGGCAAATCACCGCTGGTCTCCTGCCGCGTCGGCAAATCGGCCTTGTCGCCGAAATGAAATTTTTCCGCGAGCGCGATGATTTTATCAATGCCGGTGTTCAGCCCGTTAAAAATAAAATACGAGTTGCTCGACCGCATGATCGCGCGGCGGAAATCGTATTCGCCCGGCGCCGCCAAGTCCCCGATCTTGCGTTTGCCGACGTAAATGCAGCCTTTGCCCGGCTTCAGCGGATCGGCCTGCACGTCGTAAAATTTATTGGGGTTCAAACCGTTTTCGAGCGCGGCGAGTCCGATGATGGGTTTGAAAATGGAGCCGGGCGCGTAATTTTCCTGCGTGGCGCGGTTGATCTCCGGCCGCAGATTTTCATCGTCCTTGCGCGCGAGTTCAGCGGCGGTGAAACCTTCGATGTAATCATTCGGATCCACGGACGGTGACGACGCGAGCGCGAGCACGTCGCCGTTGCGCACGTCCAGCACGACCGCCGCCGCGTGCACATCCGCACCCTGATGGCTCGCGATGGACATCTCCGCCGCCGATTGCAAATCGAGATCAATCGTCAGCACGAGATTGTGACCCGGCGCCGGCTGGCTCCAAATATTTTCCGACTGGCGATAACCCAGATTGTTCACCAGCACGGACTCGCCGCCCGCGCGCCCGCGGAGTTGCGCATCAAAGCCCGCTTCCACGCCGACGAGGCCGCGATAATCCGGCAGGCGATAATTAAAATCCGGATCCTCGCCTTCCTGCGACTGGTCGTCGCGTTGCAAATAACCCAGCAGATGCGCCGCCGTCGTGCCGAGCGGATAGCGCCGCACGGACTGTAGTTCCAAATCCGCGCCGAGCCCGTTCGTGTAATTTTCCTGGAAGCGCGCGATCTGTTCTTCGTTCAGATTCGGCAAAATCGGATACGGCAGCGCGAGCCGCGTTTCGTAGGCGCGCTCAAATTTTTTGGCATCGAGCGTGATCGGTTCGCCGATTTTTTCGCTGACCCGCGCCACGACATCGTTCGCGACGCGCAACCTCGCCGCCTCGCGCATCTGCTGCAATTCCTCCGGCGTGAACGCAAACGTTTTTCGCTCCGCCTTGTTCAGCGAGCGGCCCAGTTTTTTTTCTTCCGCCGCGATGCGCTGTTTTTGCACCGCGCGCGCGGCCTTCAACGATTCGCCGAACGCCTTGTCAAACGCCGTGCGCATGTCATCGAGATAGAGGCTCAAGTTGTAGCGCGGATGATTTTCCGCGAGCACGCGGCCTTCGCGGTCCAAAATTTTCCCGCGCACCGCCGGCAGCCGGATGCTGCGATACGACTGCGTTTCCAGATTGTTTTGATATTCACGCGCCGACACGACCTGCACCCACCACAGCCCGACGAACAACACCAAAAGCCCGGCCACCAGCATCACCGCGATGAGGCGGAGCTGGTAGTCGTTCTTTTTCAGTTCGTCAAAAACGAGCATGGCTTAAAATTTTTCTTTTCGCCGGTTGCGCCGGATTTCGCGATCAAGGCGAAAACTGGTTTCCGTCCGCACCTGATAACCGAGCGCATGATTAAACCAGTTCATCAGCGAAAAAATCAGCGGCGTCGCGGCGGCGCCGCCCACGGTCATCACGATCAACTGCCAGAGCGAACCCCAGCCGAGCAGCGGTTGCTGGCTGCCGCTTAACAGCATCAAAACCGTGAGCAGCGGCATGATAGCGCTGGCGGCGGCACCGAGCACCAGTTGGGCGAACGGCAGATCGCGTAAAATCAGTTCGCGCCGCAAAAAGATCGGCCAACCAATTGCGAGCAGCGGCAGAATGCTGATGCCGAGCGGATTTGCGGACAGCGCGTCAAACCAAAGTCCGCCGAAAATCGCGAGCAGCGCCACCGTCGGCAGGCCGGCGTTGAGCGCGGTGAAAATCATCAGGGCGGGCAGCAGATCAATCTGCGCGCCGAGCCAGTGCCGCGGCGCATCCAGCGCGGCCTCGGCGAACACCGCGAGAAACGCGAAGGCTAAAATGATGCTGGTTTGAAACGCGTTCATGGAAACAAAACCCAGACTTGTTCGAGCGAGCCGAGGTTGGCGTTGAGTTTCACGCGGGCCTCGGTGTAGAGGCCGAATTCCACGGAGCGCGCGTCCACGATCTGGCCAATCGGAATGCCTTTCGGAAAAATCCCGCCGAGGCCGCTGGTGATGACGCTCTGGCCGGATTTCAAATTCGCGCTGCTCGCGAGATAAGTCAGTTGCACGAGCGAGGTGTCGAGCGGACCGCTGGCGAGCAGCACGCCGGTGTCGCGCGCGGCATTTTCCACGAGCGCAGAAACGCGGCAGTTCGGATCGCCGATGAGCACGACTTGCGCGCTGGTTTGTTTGACGGAGGAAATGCGCCCGACCAGTCCGCTCGCGGTCAGCACCGGCAGGTTTTCGCGGAGACCGTCGCGGGAGCCGAGATCAATTTGCGCGGTGCGCCACCAGTTCGCCGGGTCGCGCGTGACGACGTTGGCGAGCTTCAATTTCCACGGCGCTTGTTTCTGCCACCCGAGGGCGGTCCGCAATTGTTCGTTTTCGCGGGCGATGGCGGCGGTTTGAAATTGCTGTTCCTTGAGCTGCTGGTTTTCATCGCGAAGCTTCGCGATTTGTTGGAGCAATTCTCGCCGGGGCAAAACCGTGTCGGCCAGGTCGGCGGGCAGCCGTTGCGCGGTGTCGGCGAGGCCGAACAGCGGTAAAAACCAACTGCCGAGGGCGGATTTGAGGCGGGTGGTGGCGCTCGTGGGCAGGCTTAAAATCAGCACTGCCACGACGATCACCGCGCCGAGCGCGAAATAATTTTTCTGTTTGAACATTCTGCCCCGTCACGGCATTCCAGCCGTGGTGCAGATGAAGGCAGGCGGAAGAATCAGTATTTGGCGTTGGTCGCGACGCGCTTGAGGAATTCGATTTCCTGCAAGACGCGGCCAGTGCCTTCGGCGACGGCGCTCATCGGGTCGTCAGCGAGATGCACGGGCAAGCCGGTTTCGCCGGCGACGAGCCGGTCAATACCGCGTATCAGCGAGCCACCACCAGCCATGACCAGCCCGCGATCTACCAGATCGGAGGCAAGTTCGGGCGGGCAGCGTTCGAGCGTGATACGGATGGATTCGAGGATGCTCGAAAACGGTTCCTGCAAGGCTTCACGGATTTCTTCGGAACGGATGGTCAGAGTTTTGGGCAGGCCTGAACTCAGGTCGCGGCCTTTGACATCCATGGTCAGTTCCTGTTCCAGCGGAAAGGCGGAGCCGATGCGTATCTTGATTTCTTCTGCGGTGCGTTCACCTATCATCATGTTATAGGCGCGCTTCATGTGGGCCACGATCGTGTCGTCAAATTCGTCCCCGCCGACCCTCAGGCTGCGGCTGAAGACGATACCGGCAAGGGAGATGATTGCGATCTCGCAAGTTCCCCCGCCGATGTCCACGATCATGTTGCCTGCCGGCTCATGCACCGGCAGACCTACGCCAATGGCCGAAGCCATCGGCTGCTCGATCAAATAAACCTCGCGCGCACCGGCGTGGAGGGCGGAATCTTTCACGGCCCGTTTTTCAACTTCCGTAATGCCCGAAGGCACCGCGACCACGACGCGTGGGGCGATTAATTTACGGTGATGAACCTTTTGAATGAAATGCCGCAGCATCGCCTCGGTGATTTCGAAATCGGCGATCACGCCGTCTTTCATCGGGCGGATGGCCACGATGTTGCCGGGAGTTCTTCCCAGCATTCTTTTCGCTTCTTCACCGACGGCCAGCACATTTGTGGTGCCGGCCTGGATGGCCACGACCGAAGGTTCGCGCAGGACGATTCCACGGTCCCGCACATAGACAAGGGAATTTGCGGTGCCCAAATCTATACCAATGTCATTGGAAAACAGGCTTTTGAATTGCTCGAGCATGAGTTGCGCCTAACAAAAGGAGTAAATCCGCTGGGCGTGCAAACGTCAAGCGGCTAATGCAGCTAAATCATCCGTTTCCGGTTTTGGCCAGCCAAAACCCTGTTCAGGCAAACACAATTTTCGTGGTCGCCTCTTTTTCGTCCCAGCCGCGCGTCGGCTCGGCGGTGACGGATGAAATATCCTTGATGGAGATTTGCCGGCCCAAAGTTTTCGGCGATTTCACGTCCACCTGCGACGGATCGCACGTCTGCTGCGAAACTTTCTGGTGCGGCGCCGGCTTGTAGCGCACATAAAGGATCTTCGGCGTCTCCGGCGCAAAATAGAGGATGCGCGATTTATCCGGGATGCAAGCATACGCCTTGTTCAGAATTGTGCCGCCAAAGGTGAAGCGCTTGAGATAGCTCGCCTCGCGATCCGTGTAGGCGCAAGTGAACACCTTGTCGCGGTCGGGCAATCCGCAATAATATAATTCCTGGCCGACAAATAATTTTTCCGGCAGTTCGCTGACCTTGTAAGTGCCGTCTTTGAACACGAGCAAAATTTTATCAAACTTCGTGCACTCGGTTTTGAATTCCTCGCCGGAAACTTTGTAGCCGACGTAGCCGCTCTCGCGATCGTAAGAAACTTTGAACGACTTGAATGCGACCGCCTTCACATCCACTTCTTCGTGCCGCGCGGATTTTGTGGTCAGGCGCGGATAAATTGGCCGATATTTTTCCAGCAACGCTTCGAGATGGCCGATGGCGTATTTCGTCAGCGACTTCAAATTTTTCTGCGTCTCGGCCAGATCCGCTTTGACCTGGTCCATTTCCTCGCGATGCTTGTTGATGTCGAACAGCGAAATCCGGCGGATGCGCACCTGCAATAATTTCTCCACGTCCGCGTCGGCGATGTCGCGCACCAGCTGTTTCTTGAACGGAATAAAACCTTCATGCACCGCCGCCGTCACCGCCTCGCCGGTCTTGCATTTCTCGATCAATTTATAAATACGTTCCTCGATGAAGATGCGCTCGAGCGTGCGATAATGCAGCTCATCTTCGAGTTGCCGCTGCTTCAATTCCAGCTCGCGCTTGAGCAGTTCGACAAGCTGCGCGGTGTTCTCCTGCAACACTTCGCTCACGGTCAATTCGACCGGCCGATTTTCTTTGATCACGATGATGCGGCTGCTGAGCGAGACTTCGCAATCGGTGAAGGCATACAGCGCATCCACCAATTTTTCCGCGTCCACGCCCTGCGGACATTTGACCTCGATCTCGACATCTTCCGACGTGAAATCGTTGATGGATTTTACTTTTAATTTTCCTTTGCGCGTCGCGTCTTCAATCGAAGCGATTAAAGACTCGGTCGTCGTGCTCGGCGGAATTTCTTTGATGACGACGGTCGAGTCATCTTTTGTTTTAATTTTCGCGCGGACTTTCACCGTGCCTTTGCCGTCCTGATAATCGCGCGCGTCCATCAAACCGCCCGTCGGAAAATCCGGCAGGCATTTGAACGGCTGCTTTTTCAAGATCGCGATCTGTGCTTCGAGCAGTTCGGGGAAATTATGCGGCAACAATCGCGCGCTCAAACCGACCGCGATGCCTTCCGCGCCGAGCATCAGCGAGAGCGGCAATTTGCACGGCAACGTCACCGGCTCCTTGTTGCGGCCGTCGTAGCTCGGCACAAACTCGGTGATCGAGTCGTTAAAAACTTCCGTGCGCGCGAGTTCGGTCAAGCGACATTCGATATAGCGCGGCGCGGCAGCGGGATCGCCCGTGTAAATGTTGCCGTAATTGCCCTGGCCTTCGATGAGATAGCGCTTGTTAGCGAGCACCACGAGCGCGTCGCCAATGGAAGCGTCGCCGTGCGGATGATATTTCATCGTGTCGCCGACGACGTTCGCGACCTTGATGAAACGCCCGTCGTCATTCTGATGCAGCGACCACAGAATGCGCCGCTGCACCGGCTTCACGCCATCGGCCAGATGCGGAATCGCGCGGTCGCGGATGACGTAGCTTGCATATTCAAGAAAGCTTGTGTTGACCCGGCGATGCAGCGCCAGCTCCAGTTTGCCCGGCGCGAATGGCTTGTGGGGGACCACTTCCACCGCCTCGGCAAGCACATGGGTTTCACCGTCACTCTGGGCGGCAACTCTTTTAGTTTCGGCACCTTCCGGCGCGCCAGGTTGTGCGCCTTCGATCGGTAATTCCGGCTGGCCGGATTCTTTCTTTTTCTTGGCTGACATGTTTTAAATTTTTTGGAATAAGTTTCGCGACTCAGTCTTCCACCGGCACCACGAGGTTTTCCATGATATAGTCTTTGCGCTCCGGCGTGTTCTTGCCCATGTAAAAATTCAGGATGTTCGTCACGTCCGGCTTCGACGCATGTTCAACTTTATTCAACCGCATTTCCTTGCCGATGAACTGCGCAAACTCTTTCGGGCTGATTTCGCCGAGACCTTTGAAGCGCGTGATCTCCGGTTTGCCCCCGAGATTTTTCACCGCCGCGTCGCGCTCAGCTTCGGAGTAACAGTAAGTCGTCTTCTCTTTATTGCGCACGCGAAACAACGGCGTTTCTAGCACGAACAAATGTCCGTCGTGAACGAGTTGATCGAAGAAGCGGAAGAAATAAGTGATCATCAAATTGCGGATGTGCAATCCGTCCACATCGGCATCCGTGGCAAGAATCACCTTGTCGTAACGCAAGCTGTCGAGAGTATCCTCGACGTTCAACGCCTGCATCAAGTGATACATCTCGTCGTTCTTATACATGATGTCGCGCTTGAGATCCCAGACATTGAGCGGCTTGCCTTTCAACACAAAGACGGCCTGGTTATTCACGTCGCGACAGCTCGTGATCGAGCCGGCGGCCGACTGGCCTTCGCAGATGAACACCATCGTGCCCTTGCCTTTTTCCTTTTTCTTGTCGAGATGGTTCTTGCAGTCCTTCAACTGCGGAATGCGCATCGTGATGGCCTTCGCCCGCTCGCGCGCGAGTTTCTTCACATCCTGCAATTCCTTCCGCAACTGCCGCGTATCTTCCGCCTTCGCCAGAATTTTTTCCGCGATGGCTTTGTTCCGGTTGAAAAAGTGCAGCAACTCTTCGCGCACATTGTTGACCAGCTCCGTGCGGATCTCCGTGTTGCCCAATTTATTTTTCGTCTGTGATTCGAAGACCGGATCTTTCAGGCGGATCGCCACCGCGCCGACCATCGCCTCGCGCACGTCATCGCCCTCATACTTGGCGTTGCCGTATTCGTTCACCGCTTTTAACAGACCTTCCCGAAACGCGCTCAAATGCGTGCCGCCGTCGCTCGTGAACTGGCCGTTGACGAACGAAAAAAAAGTTTCGCCGTAGCGCGAATTGCTGTGCGTGAAACAAAATTCCAGCGTCTTGCTCGTGTAGTGCAGCGGCGGATAAAACGGCTCCGCGCCATCGGTCTCCAAATCTTCCATCACCAAGTCCATCAGGCCGTGGCGCGACTGAAATACTTTCGGCTCCGGCATCTCCGCCGTCTTCAAAATCAGCTTCAGTCCCGTATTGAGATAACTATAGTGCCGCAGCCGCCGTTCGATATGTTCGAGCTTGAACTCGCTGTCCCTGAAAATTTCCGGGTCGGCCTCAAACTCGATCAGCGTGCCGTTCGGTTCCTTGGTTTTGCCGGAATCTTCCTTTTTTAATTTGCCTTGTTTGAAGGAAGCCTCGGCAAATTCACCATCGCGATGGCTGCGCACAAAAAAGTTTTTGGAGAGCGCATTGACCGCCTTCGTGCCGACGCCGTTCAAGCCGACGCTGAATTGAAACACTTCATCATTATACTTGGCGCCAGTATTGATTTTGGAAACACAGTCCACGACTTTGCCCAGCGGAATGCCGCGACCATAGTCGCGCACCGATACTTGATTGCCATTGATCGTGATGGCCACCTCTTTGCCGTGGCCCATGATGTATTCGTCAATGGCATTGTCCACGACTTCCTTCAGCAAGACATAGCAGCCATCGTCCGGATTATTGCCATTGCCGATGCGGCCGATATACATGCCCGTCCGCAGCCGGATATGTTCCAGCGAGGACAAGGTCTTGATCTTGCTTTCGTCGTAATTGTGCTTTGGATTTTCAGCCATAGAAATTTCGTGGCCGGGAAGATAAACAAACTGGGCCGAATGAAAATGCGAAAATCAGAAAAACGCGCCGGTTTTCCGGCGGCGCAAATTTGGCGGGCGGCGAAAACGGCTTAATCACAGCGGGATTTTCTGAATCAAAAAATGCCTCGGAGTTATAAATTGTAATGTTGGAGCGCGACTGCAAAAAAACTGGGTAGCGTTGGAGGCCCAACCTACTGTGCCCACCGCTTCCGACTTAACCAGACTAATACCAATAGTTGACTAACCTGCTTAAAAACTGTATTTCTCCAGCATGAGTGCACTTACAAGTCTATCTATACAACAACTTCGTCAAGCCGCCGGCTTGAAAGAAAAAATCCAATCCTTGGAACATGAACTGGCCAAGATATTGGGCGGAACCACCAAGGTCGCGGCGACGCCCGTCGCCCCGGCCAAAAAGAAATCCGGGATGAGCGCCGCCGCCAAGGCCAAGATTTCCGCCGCCGCCAAGGCACGGTGGGCCAAGGTCAAAGCCGCCGCCGTCAAACCGAAACCTGCGGCCGCCAAACTGGCGGTGGTTTCCGCCCCGAGCGCGACCACGGCCAAACCCGCAACGGCTGCCAAGCCGGCCGCCAAAAAGAAGTTCAGCATGAGCGCCGCCGCCAAGGCCAAGATTTCCGCCGCCGCCAAGGCGCGTTGGGCCAAGGTCAAGGCTGCCAAAAAATCGGCTTAAGTTTGCTTTAAAGTCGCGGCGCTCGCGGCGCCGTCAATATTCAATCCGTTTTCCCTTTGAAAGGGAGAACGGATTTTTTCATGTATAAGTTGGAAGTAATTCGCGCAAAGTATTTGCAGCGTTCTTCGCCCGCGGGATGCGCAAGATATGCGCAGATGATTTTGACCCGGTGCAGTGTTTGCGCGGACGCGATTGCAGATTCATTGGCAATTGTGGGTTTTATTGGTGGCACGATGTTTGCGGTAGCTGTGTCTTGCACCAGCAGATGGCACCCGTGTGTTGTCTGCATCGAACAGACATTAACAAAAACAAACACAGGCTAATTAATGAAACTAAATCGTATCTTCACGCTGTGCGCAATGGCGGCGGCGCTCACCTTGAGTGCTGGCAGCGTTTTCGCGCAGGACAATGGCAATGGCAACGGCGGCCAGGGCGACCAAGCCGGCGGCGGCCAGCGCCGCAACCGCCCGGGCGGCGGCTGGGGTGATCCGGCCCAGATGCAGCAGCGCCTTGTGGACGGCGTTCGTGATCGTCTGAACTTTACCAACGATACGGAATGGGCGGCGGTCGAACCGCTCGTGACCAAAGTTGTGGCGGCACGCATGGAAAGCGCGGCCGACGGAATGCGCGGCATGATGGGCGGACGCAATCGCGGTGGCGGTCAGGGCGGTCCTGGCGGCGGACGTGGCGGTTTCGGCCCACCTAACCCCGAAAGAGATGCCTTGCAAAAGGCGATTGATGATGATGCTCCTCCAGCGCAGATCAAAGACTTGCTCGCCAAATATAAAGCCGCGCAAAAGGCCAAGCAGGCCAAGCTTGAAGCCGCCCAAGCTGACCTCAAAGCCGTGCTCACGACCAAACAAGAAGCGCAAGCCGCGTTGCTCGGTTTGGTGAACTAACAATATAAAAACTGTAGGAGCCGAGGCGCTCAAATTATTTAAAGACGACCAGCCAAGGCTCCTACAGTTCTAATAAAATGGCCGCCATCCCAGTTCAAGAATCCAAGCCGTTACTCGAACGCATGGTCGCGTCGCGGCAACTCTCGTCGCTGGATGCGGACGCGCTGGCAAAAATGCCAGTGCAATCCGAGGACGAAATTCTGCGCTGGCTGGCCGCCGAATACGGTCTCGGCTACACGACCCTCGAAGACGTGGAGCCGGACCGTCAGTTGCTTTCGCTGTTTCCCGCGCGCATTTTGCTCAAGGAAGAATTGCTGCCGGTCCGCCGCGTGAACGGCCACGTCGAAGTTGCGACGAGCAAACTTTTTGCCACGCAAGGTCTCGACGCGCTGAAAACTTTGACCGGTTTGAATTTGAAACCGGTGCTCGCTTCGAGCGAGGCGATCCAGCGCGAAATGAAAAAGCGCCTCGGCGTCGGCGCGGACACCATCGGCACGCTCGATGAAGAAAAGTCCATCCAGGTCGTGGATGAAAATGCCGAGGATCAAAACATTGACGGCGCAGAGGACGAAGCCTCGATCATCCGCTTCGTGAATCAAGTTTTGAAGGACGCGATTGAGTTGCGCGCTTCCGATATTCACCTCGAACCGTTCGAGGACGAATTCAAAATCCGTTATCGCATTGACGGGGAACTTCAAGATACCGCCGTGCCGCCGCAGTTGAAACAGTTTCAGCCGGCGATCGTTTCGCGCATCAAAATCTTGAGCCATCTCAACATCGCGGAAAAACGGTTGCCGCAGGATGGCCGCATCAAGGTGCGCATCGAATCGGCCGAAGTGGACATCCGCGTTTCGATCATTCCGATGTTGCACGGCGAAGCGGTCGTGATGCGTCTGCTGCGGCAAAATTCCACGCTGCGCGGCCTCACGCAAATCGGCCTGAACAAACGCGAATTGGAATGCTTCCAAAAAGTCCTGAAGATGCCGCACGGCATCGTGCTCGTCACCGGCCCGACGGGTTCCGGCAAAACTTCCACGCTCTACACCGCGCTCAATGAGATCAACGATTCGGTCCGCAAAATCATCACGGTTGAAGACCCGGTCGAGTATCAGCTCAAAGGCGTCAACCAAATCCAGGTCAACGAAAAATCCGGCCTGACGTTTGCGCGCGGGCTGCGCTCCATTTTGCGCCACGATCCCGACGTGATTCTCATCGGCGAAATTCGCGACGCCGAAACCGCGCAGATCGCGGTGCAGGCCTCGCTCACCGGCCATTTGGTTTTTTCCACGCTGCACACGAACGACGCACCCGGCGCGCTCACGCGACTCGTGGACATGGGCGTCGAGCCGTATCTCGTCGCGTCATCGCTCGAAGCCGTGCTCGCGCAACGTCTCGTCCGCGTGCTGTGTCCGCACTGCAAAAAACCGGATGACTCGGCGACCGCGATGGCCTTTAAAAATAAACTCGGCATTCCGGCGGACGTCACGCTTTATCATTCCATCGGCTGCCGCGAATGCCGCAACACGGGATTTTTCGGACGCCAGGCGATTTTTGAATGGATGGATACCGACGAAGAAATCCGCCAACTGATTTTGAAATCGGCTTCGACGGATCAAATCCGCAACGCCGCGCGCAAGGGCGGCATGCGCACGCTCGCCGAGGACGGCTGGCGGTTGGTCGCGCAAGGCATCACGACTGTCGAGGAAGTCTTGAGCGTCACGACCGCGAAAGAAATCGAGGGCGCGACGAAAAATCAAGCCGGCGAATCCGCCGCGAGCCTCGCCGTTTCGCGCTAAAAATTTCTCATGCCCACGTTTTCCTATCGCGCGCTGAAAGCCGACGGCAAGATTGCCGAGGGCGTGCTTGATGCCGTCGGCCGGCCGGACGCGATGCGGCAGATGGAGACGCTCGGTTTGCGGCCGGTCAATCTCACCGAAAAAATTTCCGCCGTGGCGAAGAACGGTTCGGCCAATGCCAATTCACTCGGAAATCTTTCGTTCAAATTTGCCTCGAAAAAAATCTCGGCGAAGGAGCTGGAAAATTTCACGCGGCTGCTGTCGAGTTTGCTCGCGGCGGGCGTGCCGTTGAGCCGCGCGCTGGTGATTTTGCAAAAGGAAGCGTCGTCGCCGGTCGCGCGCGAAAAGTGGAAAGAAATTCACGGCCTCGTCGTGGACGGACTTTCGCTGACGGACGCGATGGCAAAATCGCCGGAGACATTTCCACGCGTTTACGTCGCGATGGTCGAGGCCGGCGAAACCGGCGGCTTCCTCGACGTGGTGCTGGCGCAGATCGCGGAATTTCAATCGCGCGAAAAGGAACTGAAATCCAAAGTGCTGACGGCGATGTTGTATCCGTGCATTTTGCTCGTGCTCGCGCTGGCGATTTTGACTTTGTTGCTCACGTTTTTCATCCCGAAATTCCAAAGCATTTTCAACAACATGCACAGTTCGCTGCCGCTGATCACGCAGATCATCATCGGTGCGAGCCATATTGTGCGTTCGTATGGCTTGCTCGTGGCGATTGGTCTCGCCGGGATTTTCTTCCTGGCGCGCACATGGTTCACGTCCGAAAAGGGCAAGCGCATGTGGGAAGGTTTGATTTTGAAAACGCCGCTCGTCGGCCCGCTCATCGCGCAATTTGCGATGGCGCGGTTTTGCCGGATGCTTGGCACATTGATCGGCGCGGGCGTGCCGCTGGTGCAAGGCCTGACCGTCGCGCGGCGTTCGATCGGCAATCAAATTCTCGTGGACGCGGTCGGTCAATCCATCGAGCGCGTGCAACAGGGTGGCCGGCTCGGTCAAAGTCTCGCCGATTGCCGCGTGCTGTTTCCCGGCTCGGCGCTGGAAATGATCTCGGTCGCGGAAGAAAGCGGCAAGCTCGACGGCGAACTGGTGCGCATCGCCGTCGTCACCGAAGGCGATCTGGATCGCAACTTGAAAACCGCCGTGGCCTTCGCGGAACCGCTGCTGCTGTTTTTGATCGCCGGATTCATCGGCACCATTTTCATCGGCATGTTGTTGCCGGTGCTGACCATGAGCCAGAACATCAAATGAAATATTTATGAAAATCGAAATCAACCAAGCTCGTATTCACAAAACCAAAGCAAAATCGCAACTGGGTTTCACGCTGACGGAGATCATGCTGGTGGTGGTCATCATCGGCATTCTCGCGGCGCTGGTGATTCCCAAGATCGCCGGCTCGGGCGAACGCGCGCGTGTCACGGCGGCCACGGCGGACATCAACGGCGGCATCAAATCCGCGCTCGGCCAATACGAAGTGGACAACGGATTTTATCCGAAAAGCCTGCAGGATTTGATCGTGCAGCCGGGCAACGCGAAGAACTGGCACGGGCCGTATTTTGATTCCACGCCGCCGACTCTGCCGATTGATCCGTGGGGCAATCCCTACATTTATTATTATCCCGGCAAACATAACGTGAATTCCTACGACTTGCTGTCGGCCGGTCCCGACGGCAAGGAAGGAACGGATGATGATGTGGTCAACTGGGCGAAGTGAATGAAAGTGCGCATTGCGAATGATGAATTGCGAATGCGGCGCGCCCAAATGGCCTCGGTGAATTCGCAATTCATCATTCGCAATGCGAAATTCCTGCGCGCTTTTACGCTGATCGAACTGATTCTCGTGATGGCGTTGATCGTTATCGCGGTGTCCATCATCGCGCCGCGCATGGCGGGTTTTATTCGTGGTCGCGCGCTGGATTCCGAAGCGCAGCGTTTTTATGCGCTGATGCACGCGGCGCAGAGCCGCGCGGTTTCCGAAGGCGCGCCGATGATGTTGTGGGTGGATGCCGCGAATGGTGGCTACGGCCTCGATGCCGAAACCAGCGGCCCGAACGGCGACGCGAAGGAAGAATCGTTGACGGTGGATTCGACGTTGCAGATCGCGGTGTTGAGTGTCGGGACGACGGCGACGGCGACGTTTAAAAATTTGCCGGCGATAAAATTTTTGCCCGATGGAACGGTGGATGAGAGCAGTCCGAAGACGCTGCAATTGACCGATTCCGCCGGATTTTCGCGCTGGCTGATCGAAACGGCAGGTCGGACCGGTTATGAAATTCGCGACAGGCAAAACTAATTTTTTGGGAAACGGGTGCAGCGGACGTGCGTCCTCCCTGACTTTTCCAAACGGAAAAATGAGCCAGCTCACGCCGGCTGCTACCACGAAGAATTGCGCGGCGTTCACGCTGACGGAAGTGCTCGCGGCCCTGCTGTTCCTGGCCATCGTCATTCCGACGGCCGTGGAAGCATTGCACGTGGCGAGTCTCGCGGGCGAAGTCGCGGCGCGCAAAGGCGCGGCGGCGCGCGTGGCCGATTATGTTTTGAACACCAGTCTGGTGATGACGAATTGGAACACCGGTTCGCAGAGCGGCACGGTCACGGAAAACGGCATTGATTATCGCTGGACGCTGGCGAGCCAGAGCTGGCCGGCGCAGTCGGCGTTGTCCATGGTGACAGCGGTCGTCAAATATTCGGCGCAGGGCAAAGATTATTCGGTCACGCTGAACACGCTGGCCAATCCGAACACGCAAATAACGACAGGCACGAGTCCGCCATAGTGAAAATTGTAATCAACAATTCGCACGGGTTCACGCTGATCGAGATGATTCTCGCGATCGGCGTCGCCGCGATCGCGCTCATCACGGTGAACGCCGTGTTGTTCGCCGCGCTGCATCTGCATGGGGCCACGGTGGACGTGGTGAACGCCGCCGCGCCGATTGATCAGACGACGGCTTTTTTGCGCCGCGATTTGGAGTGCCTCGTCACGCCGACCAACGGCACGAGTAAAATTTTGTCCGGCGGTTTTCGCGCCGGCACCATCAGCAGCACCGGCATCAGCGACCCGGTGGCCGTGGAAATGTTCACCGCGACCGGCGCGCTTGAAGCGAACGCGCCGTGGGGCGACATCCAGCGCGTGACTTATGAATTGAAACGGTCATCGGATATTTCCGCGCCCGGCCAGGATTTGGTGCGCAGCGTGACGCGAAATTTGTTGTCCAGCAGCGGCACGCCGGATGTGACCGACCAATTGATGATGAACGGTGTCGCCAGCGTGAAAGTTTCCGGTTACGACGGCACGCAATGGCAAGACACGTGGGACACCACGTCCCCAACTTCGGCCAACACCAATCTGCCCGTGGCGGTGCGCGTGCAAATTCAATTGGCGGGCAACAATAATTTGAATGCCGCGCCCATCCAGATCGTCGTGCCGGTGGACGCGGTGGTGCGCACCAACGCGGTGCTGACGACGACCACGCAGTGAAGTTGAAATGAAATTGAGCCCGCAAATTTTAAATCGTGGTGGCCGGCGCGAAAACGCCTCGGTGCTCATCATCGTTTTGTGGATTTGCATCGGACTGGTGAGCATCGCGCTTTATTTTGCGAACTCGATGACCTACGAATTGCAGGCCTCGGACAATCGCGTCAGCGGCTTGTCGGCGGACCAGGCCATCGAGGGCGCGGCGCGTTACGTCGGTTATGTGCTGCAAAATTTTTCGACCAACGGCGCGGTGCCGGATCCCACGCAATACTCCGCGGCGGCCGTCGCGATCGGCGACGCGCATTTTTGGATCATCGGGCGCGATCCGGCGGCGGGCAATTCCACGGAACCGTATTTCGGATTGATTGACGAGACGTCCAAAATAAATCTCAACACCGCGAACACGAACACGCTGTCCTATTTGCCGAACATGACGACGGATTTTGCGCAGGCGATTTTGGACTGGCGCGGCACGAACGGCACGACCGCGCTGGATTATTCATCGCTCGGTTATCTGCCGAAATACGCGCCGTTTGAAACCGTGGATGAACTGCGGCTCGTGTATGGCGCGGATGTGAACCTGCTCGCGGGCGAAGACATCAATCGCAACGGCGTGCTCGACGCGAATGAAAAAGATTTGAACGGAAACGGCGAGCTCGACCCGGGTTTGTTTGAATACGTCACGGTCTACACGCGTGAACCCAATTTTCATTCCGACGGCACGACCTTGACCAACGTGGCCACGGCGACGCTCGGGCAGTTGACCTCGCTGCTCCGCGATGACAATGTCAGCAGTCCCGGCACCCACGCCAGCGCCATTTACCGGCACTTGCATCCGACCACCGGCCCGGCCCTGCCGGTCAACGGCCTGTTTGATTTTGCCGTTGTCTGCCGCACGTTCGGCAACCTGAGCGCGGATGATTTTGCCAACATTGTCGGCGACGTCAGCACCACGAATGCGACCTATCTGCGCGGCCGCGTGAACGTCAACACCGCCAGCGAAGATGTTTTGACCGCGCTGTTCGAGGGATTGAACAACGGCGATGAGTCGAGCGCCGATGGCGCGGCGCAGACGCTCATCACGTATCGCCAGCAAAATCCAAACAACCTCGGCTCGGTCGCGTGGGTGTATGACGCGCTCGGCAGCGGCAACCCGTTGATCGCCGCGCTGCGGCGCGGCGACTACATCACGACGCGCAGTTTTCAATTCACCGCCGACATCGCGGCCGTCGGCGCGTTCGGGCGCGGGTATCGCCGCGTGAAATTTATTTTCGACACCAGCGACGGCTTTCCGAAAATTCTTTATCGCCAGGACCTGAGCCGGCTCGGCTGGGCGATCGGCGAAAAGGCCCGGCAAACCTGGCTCGCAAACAACACGCAATGAAATCCGCTTTCAAATTCAAATTGGGCAAAGGCAAAAAACTGACGGCGGTGCTGGGGCTGGCGCTCGACGGCAGCAAGCTCGACGGCGTGGTGCTCAAGCGCACGAACGGCGCGCTGCAACTGCTGCAAAGTTTTTCCGTCACGCTGTCGCTCGACCCGCTGACCGCCGCGCCGGAACTGGTCGGCCGCGAAATTCGCAACCAGCTCGACGCCGCCGGCGTGCGCGAAAAAAATTGCGCGGTGGCCGTGCCGCTGAAATGGGCGCTGACGGCGCACGCGGAACTGCCGCCGTTGCCGGAGGCCGACGCGGCGAGCTTGTTGCAGCTCGAGGCCGAGCGCGGTTTTCCGTGCGATCCGGCGACCCTGCGGATTTCCGATTCGCGCAGCGCGCTGGCGGCGGACAAAAAAAATGTTCTGCTCGCGGGCATTCCCGCCACGCAGCTCGCGACGCTGGAACAGATTTTGATCGCGGCAAAATTGAAGCCGGCCAGTTTTGCGCTGGCGATTTCCGCGCTGCAAGCGCCGGCGGATGAAAAATCCAACGGCGTGCTCGCGTTTGCCATCGGCGAAAACCAGGTGTCGCTGCAAGTCACGGCGGGCGGCGGCGTGGCGGCGCTGCGCGCGTTTGAGGGCGCGGTGGAAAATGAAAACGGCCGGCGCACGCTGCACGCGGATGTGATCGCGCGCGAGACGCGGATCACGCTCGGCCAGTTGCCGGCGGAGTTGCGCGCGCCGCTGAAGCGCATCCGCATTTTTGGTCAGCGTGAACTGGCGACACAGCTCGCGGACGAGCTGGAGCTGCGTTTCGAGCCGCAAGGTTTCAGCGTGGAAGTGGTGACGGCCTACGCGCCGGATGAATTTGGCGTGACGCTGCCGCCGGGCGCGTCGCTGTCGGCGGCGTTCAGTCTCGCGGCGCGCGCGCTGATGCCGCAGAAACCGGCATTTGAATTTTTGCCGCCCAAGCCGACGCTGCTGGAGCAGTTCGCCCGGCGTTATTCCTCGGGCCGTTTGCGCACGGTGGGTTTGGGCGCGGCGGCGGTCCTGTTCCTGATTCTGGCTTTGTTTTTGTTCCAACAATTTCAATTGTGGCGGCTGAATTCGCAGTGGAAAAAAATCGCGGTGCGCGTCGGCGAATTGCAAAAAATTCAAAACAATATTGTGACTTACCGGCCGTGGTATGATGACACGTTCCATAATCTTTCCATTTTGCATCAGCTCACGCTGGCGTTTCCCGAGGACGGCGTGGTGACGGCGAAGACGATTGATATTCGCGAGGACGGCACGGTGAATTGTTCCGGCAATGCGCAGGACAATCCGTCGCTGCTGGCGATGCAGGGCAAGCTCAACCAGATGCCGGGCGTTTCGGATCTGCACCTGACGCAGGTGCGCGGCAAGGCGCCGATGCAGTTCACGTTTGAATTCAAATATGGAGGCGCGTATGCAAATTAAAAACCGGCAGCAGTTTCTGTTGATGCTGACGATCGCGGCGGCGGGGTTGTTTGTGGCGGTGAATTTTATTTTCACGCCGCTGGCGGATTATTGGTCGGCGCGGGCGACGCAGATCAAACAGATGCGCGCCAAAGTTTCGGAAGGCAACCAGTTGATCCGCCGCGAGGCGGGCATCCGCAGCCAGTGGAGGGACATGCAGGCGAATGCGCTGCCGGCGAACACGTCGCAGGCGGAGCAGCAGTTGCTGACGTCGTTCACCTCGTGGTCGCGCGCGAGCGGCGCGGAGATCACGGGCATCACGCCGCAGTGGAAAAATGATTCGACGAATTTCTGGACGCTCGATTGCCGCGTCGAGGCGGCGGGCGATCTCGGCGCGTTGAGCAAATTTCTTTACAGCGTGGAAAAAGGCCCGACGGCGCTGAAGGTGGAAACGGTGGAACTCGGCGCGCACGACAACACCGGCCAGCAACTGACGCTGGCGCTGCAAATCAGCGGCCTCGCGCTGCTCAATCAAAAATGAAAATGTCGCACCTGATAAAATTTTTGCCGCTGGCGATTGTGCTCGCAAATGGTTTGCGCGTGAACGCGCAGTCGAACAGCACGCCGCCGGACTACGCGGCGTTCAGCCAGGTGATCGCGGACCGGAACATTTTTGATCCCAACCGGGTTTCCCATTCGAGCGGACACCGGCACACGGTGCGGCGGAGCAATCGCACAAAGGTCAATTCGGCCCCGCAATTTTCGCTCGTGGGCACGATGAGTTACGAAAAAGGGCAGTTCGCGTTTTTCAGCGGGAACGATGCGGACTTGAAAAAAATTCTCGTGCGGGACGGCAGCATCGCGGGTTACACGGTGACGGACATCACGCCGACGCAGGTCACTTTGCAGGCGATGGACAAAAAAAATCTGACGCTCAAAATCGGCGACGCGCTGCAGCAGGAAAGCGGCACCTGGCAACTCGTGTCGTCAGGTCCGGCCCCGATCGACAGCGCCAGTGTGTCTGAACCCGCCCCGGCGGCGGATGAAAGTGCGGCGCCGGCGGCGGCGGACGAACCGGCGAATCCCGCCGCCGGCAACAGCGCGGCCAGCGAAATTTTGAAACGACTCATGCAAAAACGGCAACAGGAAAACCAATGAAAACAACCATGAAATATTTTTTGGCGGCAATTTGTTTTGCCGGATTCATCGCCACAGCCGGCGCGCAAAATGCGCCGGAGGACGCGAACACCAACGCCGCGCCGGATCAGGCGGCGCCGGAACAGCCGCCGGGCGGGTCAATGCCGGATGCCGGCGGTGCGACCGCCGCCGATGCGCCGGAAACGCCCCCATCGCCGGAAGCGTTGGCCGCCGCCGTGGCCGCCGTGGAGGCCGCACGCGCGGAAAATAATTCCGGTAATTCCGGCGGGTCCACCGCGATTTTGCCGACGGAGGCGCTGGGCACATCGCACACCGCCGCGAATTCAGACTTCACGCCTCCATTGACGGGCACGAACGCGAATGCGCTCCTGATGAATTTTCGCAATGCGCCGCTGGACATGGTGCTGAATTATTTGAGCGACGCGGCGGGCTTCATCATCGTGCTGGATACGCAGGTGCGCGGCAACGTGAGCGTCATCAGCAATCACCCGATGACGCGCGACGAGGCGGTGGATCTGCTGAATTCGGTGCTGAACAAAAATGGTTACGCGGCGATCCGCGACGGACGGACGCTGACGATCGTCGGCAAGGACGACGCGAAGACGCGCAACATTCCGGTGAAGGTGGAGGCGAATCCAAAAAATATTCCGAACAACGACGAGATTGTGACGCAGATCATTCCGATCCGGTTCGTCGAGGCCGAACAGTTGACGAAGGATTTGTCGCCGTTCGTTTCGGCGCAGGCGACGATCGTGGCGAACGAGGCGGGCAATTCCATTGTCATCACCGACACGCAGTCGAACATCAAGCATCTGGCGGAAATCATCGAGGCGATTGACAGCAGCGCGGAGGCGGAAACGGAGATCCGCGTATTTCATTTGAAATTTGCGAACCCGACGGATGTGGCGACGGAGCTGGGCAATATTTTTCCGAGCAGTTCCTCCGGCAGCAGCGCGCAGGCGCCGACGCGTTTTGGCGGCGGCTTTGGCGGAGCCGGTGGCGGCGGTCCGGGCGGATTTTTCCAACGCATGATGGGCGGCGGCCAAGGTGGTGGAGCCGGTGGCAGCGGCAGTTCCAATGACCGCATCAAAAAGGCCACGCAGGTGACGGCCGTGGCGGATGCGCGTATTCAAGCGGTGATCGTGAGCGGGCCAAAAGATTTGATGACGGAGATCGCCGGCATGATGAAGGACCTCGATGTGCCTTCGGACCGCGACCAGAATGTTTCCGTGATTCCGTTGGAGAACAGCGATCCGCAGCAGGTGGCGCAGGTGTTGCAAAGCATGTTCTCGAACGGCAGCACGTCGCGCAGCGGTTCAAGTTCGTCGTCGCAAAACAGCGCGTTGCAAACCCGCGCGCAAAACAGTGCGACCACCATGAGCACCACCACGACCAGCAGCGGCATCGGCAGTTCCACCGGCGGCGGCGGTGGTGGCAGCGGCGGTCGCGCGGGCGGATTTTAATTCATAAAAAAATTTCAATGAAAAGGCAAAGTATGAAAACGAATTGTTTCCAAAAATATCTCGGTGGCGTGGCGATGGTTTTATTGTGCGCCGCGTTTGAACTCCACGCGCAGCAGCGCTTCGGCGGCGGCGGCGGTTTCGGCGGCTTTGGCGGCTTCGGTGGTTTTGGCGGCGGTGCTGGTGGTAATCGCACCGGCAGCTCCAGTTCGTCGAGCTACAACAACAACGGCACGGTGGGCACGGCGAATATTTCCGTGGACCCGGTGACGCACAACATCGTCATCAGCGCCGACAAGGAAACGACGGAGCAGATCCGCCGCGTGATCGCGAGTCTCGACGCGCCGGAATCGCAGGTGCTCATTCGCGCTGCGTTTGTTGAAGTGACGGACAACAAGGCCTCGGACATTGGTGTCCAAGGTTCCTACACCGGCCACAACGGAACCTTTTCGCAGGTCACGGGGTTTCTGACCAATTCCTATTCTTATCAAAATGTGACGACGGTGGGCAGCGGCGGTGTTTCTACGGTGACGCCAACGCTGTTCCCTAACATAACGCCCGTCCAACAATCGTTTAATGTGGGGCAAAACTATAATTTGCCACAGTCCCTGGCGGGAGCCGCCGGCAATGGCGGGGTGTATCAATTGATTGGCAGCGATTTTACGGGAACGCTGCAGGCGATTGCGACGGCGGGCAAGGCGCAGTTGCTGTCGCGTCCGTCCATTCTGGCGCGGGACGGCCAGATGGCGGAGATTGTCTCGGGCCAAAGCATCTATCTGCCGAGCGGCGTCAGTTTCAGTTCGGTGGGCGGCAGCGGCACTACCATTCCCACCATCAATGGCTCGTATCAAAACGTCGGCATCCAACTGGATGTGACGCCTTACATCGGCGCGAACGCGCTGGTGCAAATGATTCTGGAGCCGCAGATCACTTCCATTGACACGTCCACGCCGGGGCAGCAGATCGTGGGCAGCAGTCTCTTTTCCGGAGCGGTGTTTGCGCCGAACATCAACAAACGCTCGGCCAACACGGTGGTCGTGACGCCCGACGGCCAGACGGTGGTCGTCGGCGGCCTCATCTCCAATCAAAAATCTTCCAATGAATCCAAGGTGCCGATTCTCGGCGACATTCCGGTGCTCGGCCAGTTGTTCAAATTCACGGCCAAAGCCGACCAGAAAAATGAGCTGATGATTTTTCTCACGCCGCACATTGTGCAGATGCCCTCGCAGCTCGCCGCGCTCACCGCGCGGGAATCGAGCCAGGCACCGATGATCACCAATTCCATTTCCGAGCAGGAACTGGATCGTTTCCTCGAACGCATCCCAGTGAAGAAAACAAAATAACGACTGGCTTTTTCGCCGCCTGCGGCATAACTCGCACCACGCATGAAACCCGCCGGTCGCAGCCAATTGATCTCGACGCTGTTGTTGAGCGGCTGGCTGCTCGTGGTTGCGTGGCAGGTGGAAGAACATCTGCGCGTGGTCGAGGCCGCGAAGTCCGACCTGCGCCACCGTTCGCATGAGATCGCAGGCACCTTGAGCGCCGTCACGCGCGCGCTGCGCTTTCGCGGCGCGACCCCGCAGGACCGCCTGGACCCCGTGCTGAACGAACTGGTCAACGACCGCACAAATGAATTTGTCAGCGCCAGCCGCTTGGTTTTAGTCGGGTTGCTCAACACCAATGGCGACCTCATTGTGGCCGTGGGCCAAACCAATTTGCTGTCCCACGAAAGTCTGGCGGAAAGCGAGCGCTGGGCGGAGGGCTATGTGACCTTTATCTGGCCGGTCGTCGGCCCCGAAGGCGCCACCAATCCAACGGTCTTGCTGCCGTCGTTCCGCAACTTCACCAATGGCCCGCCGCGCGACCGCGATTTTTCCCGCCGCGAACCGCGCCCGGACGGAATCGTTTTCACAAATGCCGACGGGGCGGTGGCCACCAATTTTCCGCCGCCGCCAACCAACGGTGAAATGGGGCCGCCGCCACCGCCGGACGATGGCAAACGTCCGCCGGAAAACGGCGACCGGCCGCGCGATGGCATCCGCCGCGCTTCGTGGATGCGTGGCATGTCGGATGCCGATTTCAAGGCGCTCGTCGCCAAGCGCGAATTGCACGGTCTCGTGTTGGCCATGTCCACGGACAATTACCGCGCCATCTGCACGCACGACTGGTGGCTGCGTTTTGTAATCGGATTTTTCGCGGGCATCTCCGCGCTCGGCGCCGGCCTCGCGCTCCGTAATAATGCCCGCACGGCCGAACTGCAGATCCGCCTCGTGCGCGCGGCGGAATTAAATTCGCATCTCAAGGAAATGAACCTGGCGGCGGCCGGCCTCGCGCATGAAACGCGCAATCCGCTCAACATCATCCGCGGCCTCGCGCAGATGATTTCGCGCCAGACGGCGGCACCTTCCGAAATTCGCGACCAGTCCAAGACCATCGTGGATCAGACGGACAAGGTGACCGCGCAGCTCACCGAATTTATTGATTACTCGCGCCCGCGCGAAGTCCGGCGCACCAATTTAAACCTCACCAGCGCCATCAACGAAGTTGTGCGCACCGTGAATTTTGACCTGGGCGAAAAAAAATTGCGCGTCGAGAACGGCGGCGAAGCGCTGACGATCCAAGCCGACGAACAATTGCTGCGGCAAGTCCTCTTCAATCTGTTGTTCAACGCCATCCAGGCGGCGGACAGCGGCGGCCAAATCCAATTTGTCTCCAAGCGCACGAGCGCGACGGAAGGCGCGCTGGAAATCCGCGACGACGGCCCCGGCGTCGCGCCCGAAAACCAGCGGGAAATTTTCAAGCCGTATTTCACGACGCATCAAAAAGGCACCGGCCTCGGCCTGGCCGTGGTGCAGCAAATTATTCTCGCGCACGGCTGGGAAATCGAATGTCTCGGCAACGAGCCGCGCGGCGCCGTTTTCCGCATCACGCATTTGAAGCTGGCGGCATGACGTGGTTTGTGGCCGCCAGATGTTTGCCCGCCGCCCCGCCGCCCTTGATGCAGGCTTTGAGCTGGGTATCCACGCGCAAAATGTGTTCCATGATCCACCCGCTGACCATCACATGCAGGTTTTCAATAAATTCCCGGCATAAGCCGCTGGTCGCGCATTGAGTTTTGAATTCCGTAAAAAAAGCCAGGAACGTCGCGTGCGCCTGTTTGTTTTTTGCGTGGATCGGACACTGAAACGATTCCATGCATTGTTCCTCGACGTGGAAATGGCTCCGTGCGTAGAACTCCAGAAAATTCACCAGTTGCAACATGAACTGATATTCCTCCGGGCTGGGACTAAAATTTGCCAGCAACAGTTCCAGCTGGTTGATGTTGTCGATCAACGCCTGATGCTGGTGATCAATCTGACCCACGCCCGTGGCAAATTGTTCCGTCCATTGCAACATGCTTCACTCTTCCCAAAACTCCCGGTGAAGGCGCGCTCTATTTTGTCATTAACCAAACAACAATTGGCTGTCGCAAGGATGCACGGTTTAGTTCAGACCGGCGGCAGCCGCAGCGTCGCCTCCAGCGGCGGCAGTTCCGCCAAATCTTTTCCGCCCGCGCCGCCGCCGAGTTTTTGCAATTTTTCACCCGAAGGTTTCACACGCGATTCGTAGCTGCCGATGGCTTGATTGAACGCGCGATTCGCCGTGTCCAAGCCGTCGCGGATTTTTTCCAGGTGCTCCGTGAAGGTCACCACGCGCACAAAAAGTTCCTGCGCCGCCTCGGCGATTTTCTGCGCATTTTCCGTCTGCGCGTGCTGCTGCCAGCTCACGCTCACCGAACGCAGAATCGCGATCAGCGACGACGGCGTCGCCAGAATGATGCGCCGGCTCTGCGCCCACAGCATGAGATCGCGATCGCCTTCCAGCGCCGCGCTGAACAGTGATTCCGCCGGCAGAAACAGCACGACATAATCCAGCGCGGTCGGAAACTGACGCGGATAATCGCGGTCGGCCAGCGCCTTGATCGTCAGCTTGAGCTTGGCGGCGTGCGCGGCCAGCGACTCCGCGCGCTTCACCGGTTCGGCGGTTTCCGCCGCGTGCAAAAAATCCAAGTCCGGCACTTTCGCATCCACGATAATGACGCGGTCGCCGGGCAATTTCACGATCAAGTCCGGCCGGTGGTCGCCCGCCTGCGTCTGCTCGGTAAAATCGCAATGCGCGCTCAAGCCGGTTTCTTCGACCACGCGGCGCAACGTTTCCTCGCCCCAGCGTCCGCGCGCCTGATTGGATTTGAGCACCGACCGAAATTGCGCCGTCTCCGCCGCGAGCGACAGGCTCGATTGCGACAATGTTTCCAATTGTTTTTTCACTTCGCCCAGCGTCGAAGCCTGCGCGGTTTCATTTTGCTGCAGACGCTTTTGGTAAGTGTCCAACTGCTGCTTGAGCGGCTCGACCAAACCTTTGATCGCCTCCTGCCGCTGCGCCAGATCGCCTTTCGCGGTTTCCTGAAATTTTCCAAACGACTGTTCGGCGAGCCGCAAAAATTCCGGCGCGGATTGTTTTAACGCGTCCGCACTTAGTGCCTTGAACGTGTCGCGCAGATCCGCCAGCGCCTTTTCCTGCGCGAGTTTCGCCTCGCGCAAGTTTTGTTCGTGCAGCGATTTTTGGTCCGCGAGAATTTTTTCCGCCGCCGCCTGGTTCGCCTGCGCCGTTGCAAGCGAAGTTTTGGTTTGCGAAAACTGCTCCCGCGTCTGCGTCAATTCCGCTTCGCGCTGCCGGAGTTGTTCACGCAATTCATTTTCCAGCCGCGCGTCGGCCGGCACAGAATTTGGTTGGCGCGCGCCGAGCCACCGGCCCATCAACAAGCCCAGCCCGCCGCCGAGGACGAACGCGATCGTAAGTTGAATTCCCAGCGGCATTTTTTATTTGCGATTTTGGCTGGCGACTTCCGGTGGCAGTTTGCCCGGCAGCGCGGCAATCGGAAATCGCCAATCGTAATTTCAGAAGTGCGCGATGACCTCGATCTCCACCGTCGCCGCTTTCGGCAACGCGGCGACTTGGATGGTCGAGCGCGCGGGAAAATTTTCCGTGAAATATTTCGCGTAAACTTCGTTCATGCCCGCGAAGTCGGCCAAGTTTGTCAGAAACACCGTGCTTTTCACGACGTTGGCGAAGGTGAGTTTTTGGTCGTCCAAAATAGCCTTCACATTTTCCAGCACGCGCTCGGTTTGCACCTTGATGTCGCCGGTGACGAGGTTGCCGTCGGCGGGATTGATCGGAATTTGTCCGGCGCAGAACAGCAGGTCGCCGACGCGCACGGCGTGATTATACGGACCGACGGCGGCGGGAGATTTCGCTGGTTTGATGATGGTTTTAGTGGCCATGAGTTTGATTTGGTTTGGTTCAGAAAACGTGCAACGAGTTTGTCGCTTTTAACTGCCAGCGTCAAGGTGCGGGACGACGACACGATGGATTCGCGCCGACCGCATTTTCATTCGCCCGCTTCCCGCCTGCCTGCTAATCTTTGCTGCCAAATAAATGTCTGTTCATCCACATCACGGCGCTGCGAAAAAAAATGATTCGCTGGCGGCGCAATTAAAGTCGGCGCTGCAAACGCTGGAGCTGGCCGCGGGCGATCGCGCCGTGCTCGCGCAGCTTTCGGAGGCCGAGCGCACGCGGCTGCTCACGGCGGCGCGCGAAATTTTTTCGCCCGACGTGAAATCGCGCCGGCGGCTGGTCAAAGAAAA